>BNJV01003027.1_pt1 | contig 216217 bp, 285 predicted proteins | sample 8540591 | NCBI WGS metagenome assembly BNJV01 (sample SAMD00202457, study PRJDB9452) | human saliva metagenome | host: Homo sapiens
AAATGTAAAGTTCAAGGCAATTCCATTTCTGTTTCTTGCTTTAGTTAGTTACTACTTTTGTGAAACTACTGGTGAAAAATACTACCACAGAGACCATTGAGGTGTGGATGAAGCACTGGAAGATATTTTTGATAATTATAAAATTAATCAATTCGTACAAAGGTATCAGAATTAACAACACATTCAGGGTGAGAAGTATTTAAAGATGAAGTTATTGCCGTTATTTTAAATTTCTTTTCGAGGATAAAGAATAAGAATATGAGAGAGTAATTGATCTTTACTTTATGCTAACTTATTCAGGAGGCATTTTTGCTCAAATAAAAACACAATATAAAACTCAAATTCGAGCTGCTTTAGATGAATGTTGGGTTTTGAAAACAAAAATAAGTCGGTAAAGATCTTTATATTCTGTTAGATGATGGAACTGATTTTAATGGAATTTTTTTATCTACATGCAGTTGAATAATGATGAATCTAATATTCCTTTATGGATAATATCAGCTATGCGATAGCTGCAACTGCTAAGGAGGCGACACCCATTTGAGACATCAACCACAGTTACCTTCTGCAACCCAGAAAATAGATTAAATTTATTAGATATATTTATTGAAAATTTAGAAGAAATAACTCAAATTTATATAAATGTGTTGGAGAGATAAAAAAAAATTTGTGGGGAATGATCCACTCATTTCAAAATTGCTGCTCTCAACAATTGGGAAAATTGGGACTAATTGAATTGTAATGTGTCTTTTAAATATTTTGGAAATGATAACAATTTGTTAAGAAGAAATTGCCGAATTTGCAAATCGTGAGCAAGTGATTGTTAAGTTGGTCCTATTGTTTGAAATGTGATGACATGTTATCATGTTTTTATATTTTGAGGATTTTTGTTATGCTAGTTTCTGTGTTCTCTGTAATGGTTGGTACGAAAAGTGAGTTGACTGCGAGGCACTCCTGCAACTGCTATGTGAAATGAGCTGTGTTAGGGCCTGGGCTGCTGGGGCTCAATGGCGTCATGCGATAGCTTCGCGTGAACGAACCTGTGGATCAAGCCACGGCTCGGTGGCTGGCGTTGACGCCCGGTGCCCGCTGTGTGCAGCAATCGACTCTGGCAGAGACAGCTTTTCGATGGTCAGTGAAAGCCTCGGTGACGACCTTTGCTGACACGGGCGAAACTCGTGGTGCGCGTGTGGCATGACAGCTCCAGTCTGTGGCTCTGCCAGCTAATTTATCACTAATGAGGCGGCAAGCGATGACTAACTCTCCAGCGTCTGGTCTGGCTCGAATCAGCTTTCCTGACGGATCAACATCGTGCAAACTGGCCGTCAAGGATGTGAGTTTTAATGATGAGCTACTGACGGTGCGATAACGAACTGGTTATGGGCCGAATGACAGGCTGTGACTGGCGCGTGACCAATCCTGTTCGATTTGGTGAGACGAACTCGAGCGCGGTGCTCGGCGAAATTGTTCGGCGCCTTTGGTAACGACAGGACTATTCAAGGCGGGTAAAGGCATCTGACCTGCACTGCGCTGACGGTACTGAAACTTTCAGAAATGTGGTTGTGCTGATGCGGTAACCTGGGCCAATCTAGTAACTGAAACTCTGGTACCACAATGAGTAACCGATATTGCTTTTAACGCGCGTAATGTCTGATGACTCAATTTAATCATCAGGCTGAGCGCCGCGCGTGCGCTGCTGGGCGGACGTCTGGTGACAGGCTGCGTTTCGTATTCAGCATGTTCTTCTGGCTCGACTTTCAGTTTCCTGGTCTGTAATCGTGTGGTAAAACTATCAATATCACTGACGGCTGTCGTGACGGCTGGGCGGACGGTGCCGGGCGGGCAACCAGCCCCGTCGGCGAGACCGGCGGGTGGACAGTGAACTGCGCTGGCTGGAGTTCGGCAGTCTCGAAAAATGGCGAGCGGGGAAGGCTCGGCGGACCGCCAGGCGGTATCAACGGGCAACTGTTGGCTCTTCACTCGGCCGGTTGGGCACGCTGGTGCTGGGCTCGGGATGCCGTACCAATGCACAGCTTTTGAGTGGTCAGGTAACCGCCTGTCTTCGTGGGTTCTCTTCGCGTGAGATGCTATCTTCCGCTGACTGAATGCTAAAGCGACAGCTACAGGCTGATCAGCGGTTCCAGTCTGATTGCTGTTGCGGTTACATCTGACGGGCGATGAATGACCAGCAACTGCGGTGGTTTACAGCAAGCACAGATACTCGTCGTGATGAACGGGCAGTGACGGCGCCGGACTGTTCGCAATTTACGGACCTTTCCGCCAGCTGGGCTGCACGGTCCAGTCAGTGAGAGGAACGTTGACGCTGAACAACGCGAGCTGTGCAGTGATGAAGGGACGTTAGCCAGACCGTGGTCGGGGCTCGAGGCCCGAACAGCTCGCTGCGACTCGAGGCGATGTGGCATCGGTCGGTGACGGTGACGTGGTGGGCTCGGACTTTGCGGGCCGCACCCGTGGTTTCCTTTTCGAGATGGTTCACCTCGCTGAGGCTTTTAGCGAGACATCAGCCAGGCTGGCTTTTATGATGACGGTGATTGATCATCTGCATCAAAATCAGCGACCGAGACGGTTCAGCGTATCGAACTATCTGCAGACTTTTCTTTATATATGACTGGAGATGACTAAAAATCGCCGGCTTTTGTGGTTTCTGCGCGGTCATTCGTGATAAAGGAGGCTCATCGGATGTGCTGTCAGTGACAACAGTACGGAGATGCTGATTGAGCACTGCCGTTACGACGAAGACTCGGACAAAAGACAACCCAGCAAGAAAGGCCCGTCCATCAGAAAACATTGAGACAAAGTTGGTGAGAACCGTCCGGATCGTATCGGTGGCTCGAAAAATGGTTACCGGCTGAGAACATCTCCCAGTCGGCAATGAGGAAAGGATTGGACTGATGGGGACGTCCGGGATGTCATGACTTTCCGTCACTGGCTATTTTTCTGAAAGACTGTTAAATTCTTTAGGATGGTACTCCACCGAATAACGAGCGAGGGACAAACCTCGGCTATCTCGGGTGTCAAGCTCGGTGGTTAATCGTTGCTAACATCTTCAGGCTGCTGGATGGTGCCTCCGGCAATTTGCTCGGGGTACAAACAGTGTTCGTCGAGAACAGTGGTCTTCGGGGAGGCGGCAGGCACGAGGTCAAGCAAATGCTTGGGCTTCGGCGGTCAGGAGGCGACGAGCTACGGTCGTTTACCGAGCCGAGATGACAGCTGTGGAAGAAGACCGTTCACGGCTTCAGAAGGCTGGACTCGGTCAGGCCGAGATGTGCTCGCACTCATTGATTCTGGTCTCTTCCTCGATTTCGGGCGTTGGCGTCGGTGAGCAGATTTGATTAAAACAATGGTGTCAGGCCGAGGCATGCGTGCCGGGCGGCTCACGGTCCGGCTGTGAGCCTGGATGACTGACAGCGGGTTCGCTCTGGGCTGTCTGTGCGTTGACAATGGGTGGTCAGGCTGCTAACGATGTCATTGGCGCGGTCAGCTGTTATGTGGGCTCGGTCGCTCAGGATAAGCAGTTCTACTCAGCGCAAACTTCTGACTCTCATGAACCGGACCGACTGAAATGAGAGGAGGACTGAAATCAGCGGTTGTTGATCGAGGATGCTGGAGAGGGACGGTGTTCAGCAGTGAAATTAAGAACGGCGGTTTTTCGAACCAGTTGCTGTCGTAACGGGCACTGGTGGATGGCGGAACTGTGGGCCGCGTCAGGTCGTCGACCCGCGTCTTCTGGGCAGCCAGAGGGGAACAGCTGAGTTGAAATCGTGATTATGAGATGGGAGAAAAAAGCCAGATGCGGCGTTGCTGTGGGCTGGGGTGCTGAGCGGTTGATCGATGTCCGTGGTGAACGGTGTGGTTTCTCGGCAACGCCGGAATATGAACGGTGGCTGACGGCCAAGGCGGACGCTGCAGGCCCAGGCAAAGTGGCCAACCAATGTCGATCGACTGCTGGTGCGGATATATTAACGATGCTGGTGCGGGTGTTGCCCATCTCCTGTAATCAGAATGAGGGACAGAATATGTCAAGAAAGACCAGCAGGCAATTTTGAGGCAGAATCAATAGACTCCGCCCAGTGCTCAGCTGGTATCGGACCGACTTTTGGTTTCAAGGTCTTCTTTGTTCTGACAACGCGCGGCCCTCTTCCTGCGACCGGCCTGGGTGGTTTGTTGATGACCTGATCTGGGGCCGGGCTCACCGCTGGGCGCGTTGTTCCGTTGTGCTGTTCGCTCGTTTATTCGTTGTCTCTGTTCTTCACGTGGATTATTCTGCTGGTGGTGGGCGACTGCTGGTGACCGGAACTACCTGGATCGCTTTATAATGCGGTAACCGACGGTGTCGGCGCCGATTGCACCAACTCTTTCATCGCTACGCTAGCCTCGCTGTGTCTTGATGAAGTATAACGGCGCGTGGTGATCTTTAATGATCGAAACCAAGTGAGACTAACCAAACAGCTGTCTGCTGAGCAAACCAGAAGATACAGGCGCGAAACTGGCACCGCAAACTCGTCGGTGGAGATGCTGGAGCATCTGACGTCAGGCTGTTCGGGATTGTCTGAGAAAGTCAGGTTCAACTCTTTCCCGAAGCAGCTCGGTGGTCGGTAGCTAAATGAGCACAATGATCGTACGAAGGGTTCACGGAAGCAGGTCGAGGATTCTCTGGCATTCGTGCCGGATAACTCGACCTGACGGTAAGGCTGAAGACAATCGAGAGCGAACGATCGTGATTGAACCCGGCAGACTTTGTCAGGCTTCTGACTGGTGCGGTGGTAGTGAAGACGATGATTGACGAGTTAACTGCTCAATCGATGAGAACGTCAACAGGCTTTGGTTGAGCAAACCGGAATTGATGAAACTGACTGAATAACTGTTGATCGAAATGACAGGCCTGCTTATCGATGAGCAACGCAACAGATTTTGGGTGTTACTGAAAGTGAAAGACGGTATTTCCAGAGATGTCGGTTTCTATCCGGTCAGGATGAGATCAGCTCTGGTGAACTGTTTCGGGCTGGTGAGAAGAACTGCTGACGCGGTGGTGGTATCGCGTCAAACAGACTGCTCTCGAGGTGGATGGATCAGTTCGGAGATGTGAAGATGGGTTCCGGCGGTGGCGGGCTGGGCGATCGGGCTGGGTCAGGTGCAGAAGGCGGTAAAAATTGCCCAGCCAGGCCTCCGTGACTTTCGGGTTGTGACCAGAAAGTGGGCAGGAAGACGGTGTGCTGGGGTTGCTGTGCCTGCACTGCAATGAAGGACGACGTGATGGAAGATGGTCGGTATCGCTTTCTGGGGAAGCGGTTTCAGATTGAAGAAGCGGCTCAGCGCGAAAGTCTGCTGGTGTTCTGCGGTGTGACTCGGCTGTTTCTGGCGGGGAACGGCTCTTTGTTCTCAGCTGTGCCTCCTGGCATGACTGCTATCGGTTGATCAGAAAGCAGTGCTGGTATGAGCCGGGCTGGACACCGGGAAATAATTCTGACGGCGGACTGCGGGCCGCCGACCGACGCGCTTCAGGCGGTGTGGTCGCTGAGGCTGGACGGCACTGGCGGTGGAGGTTTTCGGAGGTTCCAGCCGATGACCGATGACCATTTTTCTTGCGGCATCACTGAACTAACTGATTCTGGGCGCGTGTTCGTGAGCTGCACGGGTTAACGACCAGAGGTGGATGCTGAAATGGCAAGGCTCTGGCAGACGGGCTGAACGTGTTCGGATGGTCTTCGTTAAGGGGCAAAGATCATTAAAATGATCAGGTGTTTCACGGTCGAGGAAATGATGGTTCTCGTTGATCGCAAGCGCTTACTGCTGCTAAAACGGGAATTGCTCAGGCAGTGCTGTTTTGTCTGACACTGGTCTGTATCGGCGACAACCGACGGCAATATCGAACCGGCTCTGTCAAATTATGTCAATCGGACGACGCGGGCCGCCTCGACCGAACCCTGACATCGAGACCGGATTGAAATGACGATCGACTTCGGGCGGCATGGGTTTCGCCTCTGGGGGCGGAAGCCAACTGTTGCTGTGCTGACCCGTGTCCGGAAACGCGAAGTAGTGGAAGAATGTTCGTGAACATGTTCGTCGTTGGAAGGAGGATGAGGGGCCTGACCCGCGGTCCGTGTTTTGCGGCGCACGTTCAGAAGAAGACGAAGTCGCCATCGTCTGCGTCGCGCGAAGTACCGGGCGTCTTTGTGCGCGAGCAACGGTTCGTTTGTTGTCGAGAATATGGCTGCTGCCGGAGGCTGAAACCGACGCGTGGTTGCAATTTCCTGGCTGGGCTCAAACTGACTAAATAAATTCAGATACTGAAGCTCGGGTTAAAATAGCCTCTGGTGTTTTAACATTCGTTATGAGTAAAACCCATGAAAGGACCTGAGCAGACAGGTGTAAGGCAAACAGGGGCCCATGGCAAGAGCCTGGGCAGGCAAGGTCGGGCAATTTTGAAATGGCTGATAAAGTGATTTACATGGTCAGGCTGGAATTATCAAACACCGCTGTTGGTCTTGATTCGTCAGATGTGGGGCCTGGCCAGTGAGGCAAATACGGGGCAGGGGTACCTGCTCGTGGTTACGCCTTGACCAACAAAATGCTTGCGTCAAATTTCTTGATGTATTCGTGTTGAGGCCGGATATGCGCCGTGATTTTCGGCGCGGTTCTTCTTTCTGGAAATCAAATGTTGTGGGCTGTTATGTGCGACGCTGTCGAGATGGTTCACTGGTGTTCGTTTGCATGATGAATCGGCGTCGGCTTGACCTCCGGTCATGGGTCTTTTCGGTTGTGCTGGGTATCCCCTGAAAGCTATCAGTGATGGGACTGTGTGTGGACAGTCGTTTCGGGCTGTCAGATGCTGAGCGTAACTGCGGTCGCTGCTGCGGTGTGGACGGGCACAGGTGGATTATGGTTATGGTGCTATCGGCAAGGGCATAATGCAAGGATAACGACTATATGATGTATTATGGTTATAACGACGCGGTGGCTGGCTTCGCAACCGTTACAGCTGGTAACTGTGGTTGCAACTGGCCATATTGCTGTTTCGGCTGGCGGTTATTACGGCTATCGGATGACAACGACGAACTGGCTGTTTCGGGTTATTTAACGGCGGCTACGACTTATGGCGGACGGGTCTTCTGACGTGCTGCAACGACGAAGCGTTGGTGGCTTTCACTGACGAATGGTTCTTACCGCATCGTGATGGTGAAGCCTTCCGGCAAATAACATCAGCGTCAACTGCTGGCGCAGAAAACTTGATCACGATCGTGTGGTTATCGTACTGCTATTGACCGGACAATGGCGACGTACTACTATCAAATGATGAAGTGAACGTTTGAGACTGCTGATGGCTCGGCAATCGACCGGCTGGGCGACAAAGCAGGGTCGGCTTTCATTCCAGCAGAGCTATGCGCTCTGTGTGCTACGCCGGCAGGCTAAAACCTGATTACTGGTATCACGGTCGCACGGTGCCAGCCATTCGTGGCGAAAACCAGAAGCTTTTCAGCGCCAGGCTGCAAGACCTGGGCTCCCCGGACCGGCTGGCTTGATAAACAGTAGTCAGAAATTCACTAAATATCGTTAAATTAAGCAAACCAATGTGCTTAATAATCTTGAAGGAAATGCACCTTTCGGCAGGTGTATAGCAACATTTGGTATATACTTTTTTGCTGAAATGCTTTTAGTAATACAATCGCTTTATATCACCGCTATTAGCGACAATTATCTTAGTATGTATGAGAGAATGTTAACAGCGACGATGATTTAGAAGGGAACTTCATTGGCCTTTGAATCTTGCTTTTAAGTTTGTTGGAGTAAGTTTATAAAGGGATATGAAAAGCCATTATCTGATTTGGGTTTTGGACTTATATAAATTAACTCTCTTCGTTTTTGCCTTGATACCCGCCCGAAGATTTTATCAAAGTTTGGTGAAGTAAGTATGATGCATTATAATTTGTACAGTAATTCGGCCCGATTACTTTAAGGCAACAAAAGGTCGGATATGGTTGTATGCTTAATACGAATGTTATTGAAATGTATAATTACTTTAAGAATATCAATGATAAAAAGAGTGGTGGTAATGAGGTATGGAGAGGACATGTAGATGAGTATACAAATACAAATGTGACTTGACATTAAAGAATAATCTTGATAATGATTTAGAATAGGAGGATTGTCAGTGGCGGGTATTAGATTATTACAACCTGTGAAGGAAAAAAAAGATTGATACCGGTACTATCAATAATGAAAGATTTAAAACTCTTGATGAATTTAATGATGGGTATCCGCTTATATCAATGTATACTACAGAATAGATGCTTTTAGAGAGGATTGTAGGTAGAGAGATGAACTTATAAAGCAGGTTTATCTACTTTTATGAGAAAGAAAAAATCAAATGTATTGGTTTTAAGGTGAAGCGGTTCCAGGTAAAGACGACTTCAGTTAGAGCGTTGGCAAAAGCTTGATACTGAGCGTATATATTTGGAAGTTAGTTTACCTAAGATACAAGCAAACACAACAAATATGGATGCTGTTGGTGGTCCAGATTAAAGAGCTTGCAACACAAGTTGGTAACTTTTGCATGGCTACAAAGATATCTATTGTACTCGATGAGTTTCATCAGTTTTGCCAATATGGAAGCGCTCAAAACCGTTTCTTGCGGCTTTCAGGCGAGAGAAACCAGTATCAGTGCGTTACAACATAGGCAGAGGAAGTTTGATATGTATGTAGCAAAGAAATGAAGCGTTGAAGTTGAGAGAATGTCTATATTATCACTTCGAGGTGCTAAATCGTACAGTGCTTTCAATTTTAGATAATTTTAGAGAAAGAGCATCAGCCGGTTAAACGTTGATATTGAAAGTGTAGGCGATCGGATATATGACTATCTGAGAGATATATATTTGGTGCACAACCTAGAAAGAGTCGTGCGATTTACTTGATCAGGATGATGGGTATTTACAGATATACAAACTGAGCCGATAAGCGTTTCAATGCTTAAAGATGTACTTATGTATTCAAGAGGTATTGAGGTTGATTTTAGCCGATCACTTCTATTAAAACTGAGATTGATTCTAAGGTTTTATGACCAGAGTTATGCATCAGAGTTGTTTTGCAGGATTGTTTGCAAGCGTCTATAATGGGACCTAGTGATACTCGCGATAAACCTAAATGTCTCTGTTGCAGGCAGTACAGGTTCGCTGTGAGACGGAGATTAGCCAAAACAAACTAGCAAGACTCTTGTCTTGGTGATGCAGGTAAGCTTATTACTCATCAATATGACTAACTACTCAAGTGCAGGAGTCAGCATTTTCACTTAGAGAAAAGATTAAAGCACATGAGATTTATAATCACCCAAACTCAGTACTTCTTATAGATGAGATTGAAAAGTGTGATGCTGAGTGTGTAAGACCTTTTCTTGCCCACTGTACTTGACGAAGCTAAACTTGAAAAAGCAGTTGTTGGTGGTGGCGGTTCTTTTGAACAAACAGTATCGTTTAAAAATGTATATTGTATTTACTACCAATGCTGGTAGCGAGATTATTACAAAATCTAATGACGTGTATGCAGGTAGTGATAGAAATGCGAATGTGTATAACTTACGAACTCAGATTAAAGCGTCACTTAGAAAAACTACAGGTGTCGGCAAGTTCCCACCTGAGCTTTTTAGGTAGAATAGGTATTGATAACATCATACCGTTTAAGGCAATATCATGCAACAGCAAGGAAGATTTACGAGCTTATTTAAAAAGCTTGGTGATACCATCAAACTTAAATTTGGTATTGAACTTAAGTTTGATAATGAAGGGATATTTATACGTATCTTGTAAATGACAGATTTAAAGCTTGACGCATCTATGGGTGGTGCGAGACAAGTTAAGACAGTATGTTGATTCTGAAGTTGTATCAGCTGTAGTAAAGACACTCGGTAGTGTATCGGATTTTAAGTGTTTATAATGCAGTTGAAATATCAGTACCTAAGGTGTTATCTCGTATACGGATGAAAACGATAGTTAATGTTTCATACAAGGCAATTACATGTCGTTTGGCTAAAACTTAGTTATAAAATAATTACAAAAAGATTACTTTAAATAAAAGAAAAGGAGATGCTTAAAAACACCAAAAGTAACCATAAGAAGAGCGGTAATAAAGTATGAGGTTTGGCGTTGGATTTTTAAAATCTAAAAAGGACAAGGGTGACAATGGGAAGCTCAAAGCAAAAGAAAGGTTAAGAAGTTAAGTTCAAAACCCAGTACAGCGTCATCCAACATTATACTGGAAGCAAATCTTGATGCTAAGTATGATGTTGGTGAGTCAGGCTAGTTTCATAAGAACACAATATGACGGTCAACCTGCTATTTTTGGTATGGCACTGTTTTATTGATTCAATAGGCGGTTTTTCATCAAGTACAAGAGGTGACGAAGATAAAAGGTTCTATTATTGAGTATATCAATGCCGATGTTATACATCATATAACATCAAAAGAGATACTTAATAAGAATGTTATTATATTTCTTCCTACTAGAGATACATGATGAAATGGGAGAGTATACATCACTCTTTGGTAGTGAATCGGCACTGTATCATATAGTGTATATATTAAAAAGACGGATTTAAGTATGTTGACACCGGAAAGATAGTTGCTTTTGGTGATGTTATAAGTGTTATGGAAGACGGTTCTAATTTTGAGGAAGTACTGCCTAATGCTAAACTTGATAAAAAGCATAGCCTTATTTATGATTTACCTGATATGTTGCTTGACGGTGAGACTGTAGATGAGAATAAAAACAGTACATCTGCGTCTGATGAAGATAAGGATAGTGATGATAAATCCAAGAGTACGGATAAAAAGAAAAGTGTAAAGGAAGATCCAAAACAAAAAGCGTGGTAAAAAGAAGTCTGGTGGTTTCTTTGGTTTTGGCAAAAAGGCTTCAAAAGAAGATGATGATATTGATGATAAGGATGTCAAAGATGGAGATGATGCTGATACACCTGAGATAATTGACGGTGATAATGACGATGACGGTTTTGATATTCCTATACCTGATGATGGTGGTGATAGTCAGCCTGAATCTGAGCCTGTAAAATATGCAAATCCTGCTGATGCTGATATTAAGGGTGATGGTGGTTTAGTACCTGATACTCCACCAAGTGAACCTAGTGATGATGGTGGTTTGGACTGGTGATGGTCATATTGCTGATCCTATTCATACACCCTATCAATCCATCTGCCGATAACACACGGAGCCTATTGTAAGTTTAAGCCTGCAGTTAATTTTACAGATGATAACCATATTGATATTGACGGTGAAGTTTGTAAAAAGAGTCTTATATTGACAACTCAGAGTTTTTATGCTGCAGATATTGACCTAAATTAAAGTTAATACACGTAATATGTTTAACGAGAGTGTATCAGTTCTCAGAACCTGAGACTAAATTACAGAGGATATTCTAAGTGATTATACTGAGAGAGGTAACGATTGGTTTGCCAAGTCGGTATCTTTGATGTGTCTAACAAGTAACAATGACTTTTGTTGAGAGACAGGAGAAGTTTAAAAATTCACTTTATACTGAGTTTAGGTCATCAGTAGATAAGACATTATCTATTATTTCAGATCTTTATATATCACAACAACTGATACAAGTTATGTAGGTAAGGCTATTGCATCTATTAATGCAAGTAAGCAAGATGCGACAAAAGAATTTATCTCAGTATGTAGATGAAACAAAAGGCTACCATACAAAAGACTTATGATGAAGAACGTAGCAGATGGGTTATGGCTCAGGTTAAGATACTGAGGGACAGTATGATGATACACACGGATTTGAGCTGATAACAAGCTTTCAAGTGTACAGACTGATATCGAAAAGACAGATTAATGTAAACTTTCGATAGTAAGCTTAATGAGATTAAAGAGAACGATTTGTTGAGCACAAAGAGCATTTAGTGCTGAACTTATTAAGGTATATATGATAAATTTGAGAATAAATACAATGATTTTTACTTGCTGGAGACTGCAAAGTTCGAGAGTAAAGAGCAAAATATCAAATTACATTAATGAAAATAAAGCTGTTGCATATGATAATCTCCAACAGCTTAAGTTAAAGCTTGAAACAGATAAGCGTTTTGAAGAAGAAACTGCAAGACATGAATCTATGATGCAGACGAGTTGAAGATACATTCAACGCTGAAGGAGAATTTAAGTGTAAAACTTAATGCAAAAGCAGGAAGATATCGAGAGAATAACCATGGATCTCAAAATAATTAAAACGTATACTGGATGAGAACAAGGTCAAGGTTGATACAGATTGAAGCAAGTTACAGAGATAAGATTAGTTCTATTGAAGCTGGATATGAGGATAAGATTTGTGAGAGATAGGGCTAGACATAACGAGGGAGATTAGAAGTTACAAAAGAACAGGTTGGGTCACTTAAGACATCTGTTGATACAGTTAATGCGGTTTCTCTTCACTTTGATGTTAGAACAAGAGGTATTGATAGAATACAGACAAGAATGATTTTATAACTGTAGCTGTTGCAATAGTTGTTGCTGTTGCAGAGTTTTCTTTGTAGGAAATACACATGGTATAAAAACGACTATTGAGGAAATGAATACTTATAAACAATAGTGCTAATTTAGTTCGGGTAGAATAATAATCTAACAAAGGAGTTAGATAATGGCTAAGAATGATAGAGATGTTTATAAAGAGATGCAATCGGTCGGTATTGACCATAATGCTAGATTTAGAGACGTATATAACACACAACAGGTTACTCGTTCAGAGTTAAATACTACCGCGCTACCAAAAATCGAAAATTTGTATTGGTCGCCATAGTAATGGCGACCATTATAGTAGTTACATACTTTGCAATCAGTAGTTTTTCGGCATCAATATTTTTCAATAAGTAATAACAATCAAATAGCTAAGTATAAACACATTTGCTTATGGCTCTTGATACTGATAACGCCAAACAAGACGGTTATTTTATTGATTGAGGGTAATGTTATTGCTTTCAGCGTAAAGGATAGTGGTGGAGTGTGATTATCAATACTACTACCTGAAAAAGTGGAAATGAATCGCAAAGTTACATCTATATCTGATGTGCCTGTTTCGCGATTGGTATGATGAAGTTTATACTCAAAAGATGAAGGATAAAAGAAAATTTATATCAATCAGGTTTCACCTGATGTTGTAAGAAAGAATGTAAAGAAATACTTAGGACAGTTGATTATAAGTATAGAATATTGCACACCTAGTTTGGTGTTTATATTTGTACTCTTTGTAACTTATATAGCAGGAACATTTGCTTTATACAGTATTGTATTAAACCTTAAGCGAGAGAATTTGATCTTATGAGCAATTGATTTAAACCAGTATACTAACGATCAACACATACAGACACCGCTTGAACTTTTAGAAAAATCCGTCATTTGATTTAGTACCGGATGCAGATAGCATCATAATCATAGAGTTTCAGAGCATTGTTGCACATGTAATGCTTAACAATGACGGTGTTAAAACAGTTGACAGTGTGCCGTGATAAAGAGTTTGGAGAAAGGTTATTTGACTCTGCTGATGTAATACCTGAAAGACGTAAATGGTTTTCACCTAAAAGATTAAGTATAATCCTAATAATAAATCAAAGGATAGACGAAGTCCGGGTAAGGATAAGAATGGTAATAAACTAAAGCCATATGATACACTTGCAGACCTTATAAATGCAGAGTGGTATGTACCTGATTGTGAACCTCAATTACTGGTGGTGCATATATAGTTGATACGAGACCTATAAATACACTTGTAGTTGCAATGACGAGGGCAGGAAAAGAGTGAACATTATATAGAAGCATTATTTGATTGTAAATCAAGACGGGATATAAAGAATAATATACATTGGTAATGATCCCAGGTGAGCTTGCTATTAAGATGTATGATAGACTCTACAGCGAGTTTATCTCATACAGCAGTTTAACTTACAGAGCACCTATGAAAACTAATATTTATAATCCGCTGTGGACTTATTGCAGAGCATGGTTAGAAATGAGTGATTCATCAAAGTGCGAGTGAAAGCTATGACTGCACTAGCTGAGGTATTCTTCCCAACAGAGGGTGCATGAGATCCCGTGTGGTACCAATGTATTGTCGTAAATGCAACAAAGAGATCGCATATGGTCTTATGCGATTTATTACACCGAGGAAGAGGAAGAACTTAGGGACATTGGCTGTTAATGAAGTGGAGTGCTAAAAGCTTGATAGAGAAGTAAATGTCTTCGTGTCAAAGGTAAGTATGTATGCTCTTTACAAGTACTTTGTGAGAGCTTGGTTCACGAAAGGTAAAAACACCTGTAAAATAAAGTTAAAGAGTTAATGAAAGCTCGTGAGGAGTGGCATGGGTGAATGGGCAGGTTTACCTAATGATGAAGTTATGGCTGTAGCAGAAACAGGCGACGTATACAAAGTGATAAGATTTTTAATGGCGGACCTGGAGACAGACCATGCTTACTGCCTGCATATGCTAGAGCTACTCGCACTTTTACCTAAGAATGAGTATTCGTACATTGATGATACAGATGCTCATGCGTCACTTGATGCGTGAGTGGTAGTAGAAAAAGACGATAAAAGCTCCGCATATGGTATTGCTATTACAGCATTGTCTTACTTTGCAGATCCGAGCAATCTCATCAGACTTACATCCGGACCGCCTAGTGGAAAATTTTTGATGTAAATGCGGTTGCGTTCCCTAGAATGTTTGGTTTTATGCTGTGGGAGTATATGAGAGCTAAAAACTTTTGGGACTTGGAGTTAAGCTTTACAAGGTTATGCTGATAAAGACTTTAGTATACCGCCGCAGTGATAAATATGAGTCGTGATGATACTGAGTTACTGAAACAAGGTTGGTGTAATTGTTTCTTTAGTGGTGTATTTAAGGAAGATGTAGTGTATTATATGAGGCACAAATATTTAATGCTGAAAGGCGGAACGAGAAGTCATTCTGTTAAAGAGTTTTTATTTTGAGACTTTACCAAGACATATGTAGCACAACTCTTAGTGGCGCATCCTTTGTTTTCTTGATCCGTTGCATCAATGAGGAGCACCTAAAGGGCTTATCGTTGGAGGAAATTCACAAAGGTGATGTACGGTAACGTACTGAGGCCAAATTCTACATTTGTGTTTGAGACTGTTGTTTGGGATAGTAAGGGAGGAAAGAAGTGTGTTAAGTCTGTTGTTAAGTTGCCTGCTATTGAAGAGCACTGAAAAGTCAACGCGCATTGAGAAACCGATGGCTGTATTTCTCATCACACCTCCTGATAAGACTAAGTATGCAAGCTTTTTGCTTATATTTATGTCGGTGATTACAAAGCGCAACATTGCGAAGTATGCACATATAACAAAGGCAAAATCAAAAGCCGATTGTCGGTCTTGATTTCATTATAGATGAAGTGAGTAACTTAAAGTCTGAGGGACAAGGCCATTAATAATCTTACAACGCTTTGTACTCAAATCGCACTTGCTCAGGAAATACAATATACCCTTATATTCCAAAACAATGCGACGGGTTAAGGATGTTTACGGTGATACATCCGAATCCCGAACAATACAGGGTAATACCAATAATATGATTTATACTAAGTCTAAGCAATGAGCTTATCAGAGCGTATGTGAAGATGTCCGCATTGTGCATAGACCTTAGAAAAGACAGTAGAAGTGTGCAGGAGGGCCTGTAAACAGCCTATTTTGAAAAATGCCTAGCAAGTGTTAATACTACGCTTAGTGTTAAAGAGGAAACAGCTATTCTTTCGTATAAATAGATTTTGCTACAATACCAAAGAGGCTAATATGATTGCTATTATCTGCAGGTGAGCCGGGTTATATGGTGCGAAATGAAATGGCAATGCCATATGCATATGCGTTACATGAGCATGTACCTACTTATACGAGATACACCTTATAAAATGCAGACGTACGTTATCTATTATCCAAACTGCAATGTATTTTGATGCAGATACAGCTGCTATGCCAAACTTCTTTGACATGTATGAGAGCGTATGGCTCGAGGCTTTGCTTGTTGGTTGAGGTTATGGAAGATGTACACAGTGGGTATAGTGACGTGATATGCTTAAAAAGATAAAACCTTTTTATGCAAAAGGATATTATGCGGAGTGTAAAATCAAAGGCTTGCAGATGCTAAATCATCTAATAACAATCCGCTGAGGTGTTAACCCTGATTATGAGTATGGTCCTGAGATAGAGTTAAAGCTAAAAGCCGCCGCTAAACAAAGGGCAAAGGCTAATTCAAAACCCAAGTATGTTTGGTGGAGTTATCGGAGAAGGTGAGACTTTATTGATGAATCAGGTAAGTCACGATTGGATAATGTATATTGCAACGATGTGTTTAAGGCATTTAGCAGTGAGTGAGTTATTGAGAAATTGACGCGAGCTTAAGAGGAAAGTTGATGGCACTATGGATACAGTATTTTTAGACGAGGTATTGATAGTGTAGCACTTTTTGGCAGGTACCGGCTGTACATATGCAGGTGTTGTAGTTGCGAGGGTGATGTTCTTATGACGAGAAGTGTTGGTTTCTGATGTTACACTTAATGATAAAGTTTTGGTATTATATCTTTGGAGCACGGGACCTTAATGAAGCACTGTGGAGAGTTGCTTACAGGTCTTAAGAAAGAGTATTGCAAACAAGGTAAAGAATACAAAACGAAGATTATTTTAGTAGAGCAGACGAACCTAAACAGTCTGCTCTTTCTTCTACTCTTTATAATCTTTATAGTCTTTTATTGGTGTTTTTAGATTATATAGTGTATGATTTAGAGTATACAAATACATATTATAAAAGAGACTTTTGGTTATGGAGTAGTATATATATAGGTATATGTAAAGGTAAATCTAGAGGTTGCAAATTATGCTAGGACATGAGTCACATAGAGAAACAAAATATGACCTTTCAAGATTGAAGATATTATGATGCATACGGTATCTCGATTTGTGCAATGTGAAATGCGATTTAACATGGCGACAGTATTTATAGATTAGTACTCACTTTTTATTTAGTTGGCTTGCACATGCCACTATGTTTGGATATATGTAGCAATGAAGTTAATAGTCTTGTAGGGTCAATTTGAATAAGGTTTTAAATTTACAGGAACAAAAGACAACACCATTGCATGAAATGAGCGCAAGCGAGTTTAACAGTTTGAATAATGAGAGCTTTGATCTTGTTGGTCACGTCACAATAAGGGGTGAGTATGTGCAGGTGCTGGATGGCCACAACGAAGTTTGATGGAGTTTGACTTTTCGAGGTTTGATGATACTTTCAGAGGTAAGTGCAACAGTGATTGCTTTCCAGGATTGGGTGACAAAATAGCATCATTTGTGGCGAGTTGAGAAAAGATGACCAATATAGATGACACATGCTTTATATCTATTGCAGACAAGGGAGTATTGGACAATGTAGACATTTCTCCTATATTCATATAGAGCTGTATGTGGCTGTGGTTTGTTGACGGTCATTATGTATTTGGACTTACATGTGGGTATTCTTTTCAACCATGTTATCTAGTGCTATGCTACGCAGAAGAGCATGTAAATGTGCTTGAAAACCGCTGAACCGTATTTTAGTGAGGATGGTCATTGTACGAATTATAAAAGGTATTACTTTATTAGGAGATTATAAAGGAAAGAGAGGATATACGCATGGACAAAGATAAAATCATTGTAGTAGGAGTTAAAAGCACAGACCTAAAACGCAATTACCTTGTATGTTTGATAGTCATATTAGCGAGTGATGAGCTCAGTAAATCAAAAGATAGTCATGCATAGTCACTCTGCGGCGGATGTTTTTAGGAGAGGTGGCTTGCATGGTGATGATGCATTTTGTAGATGAATTTAGATTTGGTTTCGTGATGAATATGGCAGATTATCTTTAATCCGAGGATTAGAGCGAATTTTACGTGAGGTGATAAATGAGCTATATTACCTGAGAAGATTAAGGTTACAGAGGTTAGAAGCAACAGTTACCCGATGACTTGGATCGCATAGAAGTAGTTGGGCATGATTTTGAGTGAAATATGCGTGGCTTTTGTTGTTTACAGCCTTTCGTTACGGAAATGAGATTCGTGATGGAGATCAGTTTATCTCAAAGCATATATATGTAAAACCCATCGGCAGGACGTGAAAGGAGCTAATCACGATGGCTGATTATAAGGAGAGCATTAGGTAGTCAATGCGGAGTTTAATGAAACACTGAAAGCATCCTCAGAATGAGGAGCTTTTTCACATCCAGGTCAGCGTTTACATACGCAGCAGTATGGGTGCAATTAAAGAGTCCTGCAGATTTGTAGGGCAGAGCACTTGGTTGCTCTTAGAGGAAAATGCGGACACATATCTTTTAGGTGTCACTGCCGATAAGGAGGGCAGACCTTCTGATAAGCACACCGACAGTAGCACCGCTGACTGTACTGTCTCACAAAACCAGGATAATCCTGATAAGAAGTCACATTGGGTTATCAATGGTGGTGTGGATGCTTTCGAGATGAGAGCGTCTAGTTGCTGAGAGTTGTCTTGCGATGATCAAGAGAGTTACCATTCACTTAAACAGAAATCCCTGCAAAGATGACTTACGGTGTACTGTACCAATAGCACAAACAGAGTAAATGGTTTTGAGAATGGTAGCGACAACATTGTATCTGAAAGGAAGATGGGTCACAAAGAGTGCGACGAAGAAGTCATTTGTAACTCCAGATGTGTAACGGCTTTGTGATGGCAGATCTTAAGGATGGTGCAGCAAAGTTAATATGCAGTACAATAAGAGTGTTGATCTTAGCAACAGGCGAGACAACTTATGCAAAGATCTGACAGAAATCAGCTTGATGCTAACGGTGGTAAGCAGGTTTATGTACGTTACTCAGTCTGCGAGCTTGATGCTTATATGAGAATAAGGTAGACGTGCATTATTTGAAGCTAAGAGCAACAAATGATAAAGAGCTACTACAGCAAAACTTCAAAAAGAGCTTTCGTTAGATATGCCAAAGCCCGACATACAGTTGTGGCTGTGCCGTTGCGAGGCGACATGGTTCTACTCAATTGTGGATACTCTGCCAAGAACTCAAAGTAGCTTGAGCATGCTACGTATAAGAATGATCCGAACCATTTTTGTTGGATCAGGGTACCAGCACGCTACAGGCGAGTTCAGGTAACCCATATCTAAGTACACACAATACTCTGAGACCACAAACAATGCGTCTCGGTGAAGCTGTTACCGATGAAGAGGTTGGAAGGTTGCAGAATAAGTACTGCCACATTGGGAAGAGCTGAGGTTAGAGCACTTGGTGCTGAAGCTGAGGTCAACTGTAGTTACTGAAACAAGGAGAGTCGCACCTAAGAGAGGTAAAAGGAGCTAAAGGCTAAAAGCTACTGAAGAATTTAATCTTCCGACTGTTGATGAAGCTGTTGCTGATGACAGACTCGAAGCATAATATATGTTTTATTCGGAGGAGGGCGTTGTTGACATACTCTATTTTACTAGAAAGGATTAAAATGTTGTCAGGAAGAGAAAAACCAATCCTTACTCTGATATTATCGTTGTTTGATTGGTAGTATCTTTACAAAAGTGTTAAAAACAGATTTAACTGTGACTAAGCAAAGGGCTATTTTGATGAATATATGAAGGCTTTAAGAGCAAAATTATATACTTAATAGAAATAGACACTTACACATCGTTAGTAAATGCACTCACTAAGGTTGTTAGCGATAATAACCTTGATATGAATATTGAAGCTGATGTAAAAGCTTTGACAAATTTATATTAAAAGATTATGGCAGAACAAGGACAATGCCTATCAATTTGGCAATTAATAATTGTATATACCACCGTTTTAGATCGAAGTTTATAACAGGTCATTGCTGTTAAAACTAGTGGTTTGTATCAGTTACCAATTAGTTATGATGTTAATACAACAAAACAGTTAAAGCTGACACCTCAAGATTATTGTCATTTAATGATAATTTTAATTTCGCATTAAAAGATACACAAGGCGTTTGGAGCTGTGTTAATTCTAATACTAGCTCGATGAAACTGGTGTATCAAGGAGTTATAAATATTTAAGTACTACTGATATGCTCAAAGTTGAACGTAACGCCAGACGTCTGATGTTGGGTCTGAGTACACTTGGACTAATAAGGATGTATCCTTGGTATATTAAAACGACTCGGGAAGAAGGCTTTTGATTATCATATAAAGCTTGGTGGTACAGGTGATAAGGTCACTCTTGATATAGATATAGTGCTTGATGATAACGAACTGTTACTATACCTATATATAGGATTTAACAATGGCGGTCCTAATACTTACAGTAATTATGTATTTGATTCAAATAAGCTTTATAGGTATTCACTAGTTCACTTAAAAGGTAGTAGGGTTAAGGGTATATTAATCACAATGTTGATGATATGATGGTTATTTATTATGCACTTGGAAAGGATATTACTACGAGAAACGGTGAAGTGTTTAATAAGTATATGAAAGAACCTACAGGTAGGTATACACTAGCTGACAAAGAAGTTAATACATCATATGTTAATTCAACAAGCAGACAACTATTGTCTTAGGGATTTAGATGATTCAAACAGTGGTGCATTGACGATAATGACAAGTGTTATGTCAAGAGTGCTACGGTTAATTTTGACAGATTTGAACTTGAAAAACAGGTTGAAAATGCTAAAGTCAATATTACAAAACAGGTTTTGATTGTTAGCAACACAGTGCATTTTCAGATGATAAGTTATTGATTTACAGCAGAAGATGATTGACGCGTAATCTTTCATATGACGGTGATAGCGAAGTGTGTCTGAAAAATGAGCAATTATGCACTTTGGTGAGTGAGCCGTCACTTGATCCAGGTATTAGTATGTAAAGTACATGAACGCTGATTTGATAACAGCAAACGAGATGCGTTAGTCAATTTTTAAATCAGAACAAATTACAGGTACTAATCTCAGATGATAAGTTTAGACTTATCATGCGTTTAAGGATGCCAACTCACTTAATTTTGATGAGATTTCATGCAAGGTCACTGAGAGTGCATCACCGTACCGAAGTTGCAAAATGGCAATCTTTGAGGAAACTTTTAATACGACGGGTAAGGATGTACTTTCAGTGCGTATTGATGGACACGGTATGGTGGTAGCTTATAACCTGTAAGAAGTATTACTCGTGATACTGACACTGGAGAATAGTCGCGAATCAATTACAGGATATCTTGGTCAAAATATTTGAGCCTGATAATTTGGGTGTTACAAGACAAAGTATGCTACAGATAACTATGTATATGTTCGAGGAGGATATAAAGATACTTGCAAATAAGGTTGGTGAGAATTTAGATCTTTATGATGAGGCTTAGGCTTTCCGGTTATAAGCAAAGGTTATTTGATGCCTTAGATATAATGTATGAGTAATTTTAGTGCTGTATCTGCTAAAAACAAGAAGATATTGATATGTCAACATCATAATAAGTTATATGGACATCTTTATTCGGAAAAGATATCCTGCTGACTTTTTAGATACTGCACTTAGTATAAGTGATGATGAAGAAGTTTACTAAGATCTTTTATTAGACTATAGCATCGAGAGCATCATTCCCTAAGCTTATAGCAAAAAGAATCAGGTGTCGTTCAAAAATTACAGGGTGATCAGGACTATCTATACAAAAAGAATGACAGACTGTTTAGCTATTTTAGCTTTGACAGGTTTTTAGGAATATAGGTGTATATGATACGGCGAAGTGACGGTTATTTTGAGTCCAGATAGCTACTGTTACAGCATCATCTCAGTTAAGGAGTTAGGTATCTTGTGGAGTTCTGCTAAAGTTGATGCTGACGGCAAAGCTTGTGAGAGGTGATGTAAATGGATAAGTACACCGTTACTCAAGCATCCTTATTTTTAAAGTGTTTTGATTATGATACATTTGATAGAATACAAATGACCTTTAGTAACCAATACAATCGTTTGTGTTACAAAAGAGCCTGGTAGGTGTGCTCAGATGTGTGCAGGTGGTTTTAATATGGATGACGGTATGGTTGTAGTAAGGACTTTGCCGAAGTATGCACTGCACTGTTGACGAGAGAGAGACGACCACTTGGCATTGAGTGATAAAATATCGGACTTACATGGTAATAAGGGTGTAATCTCACTTGTGTAGATAAGGACAGTGACATAGATGATGGTAGTATAAGGTCTGACGTAACTAAGATATTTAGGGATAATCCGAGGACTTGTTCTTATGATGAGTCCATTCTCTCCTGTGTCACGATGTAATGCGGGACTTGCACGACGAGATAATGGCTAACGGTGTACATGCGAAGATATTGTTGTAGTAGTGATGGTGAGTTTGGTGCATTGGTCAGGCGAGGTTTTAATTACAGATGAGTTATTGAGCACTGCTGTTAATTTGGAAGATGGTAGAGCTCATCATCTCAGCTTGGTTGGGTACTTCGTGCAGTAATGAGTTGCAGGTGAGTTGTTCCATTCGTTTATAATTACGACCACCGGTGCGTTTGATTGTGCGTCATATTTGTCTGTAATGGGACTTAGAATGGATATTAATAGTGACACTGGGAGGGTTTGGTGATATTAGTAAGTATGGTGGGTTTAAACAGCCATATCAAGGTGATGTCATTGTAGGTGCTGATGCTAACAGTGGATGTGTAGCTATGCCTAAAGCCACGTTTTGGGTCGAAGATGAGAACAGTAATCCTTTAAAAGGATGGTAAGTTGTGTTTGATGCGACCAAAGGTTAGAGCTGATTTTGAGGAAGCTGTTAAAGAAATGGTTGCAAGGTATTATTAGTACCGTTTGCTATCAACTATGCTACGGTGGTAAACTGTTACCGTCAAAGAAGTATAAAAGGCTTTTATGAGTTACCTGTCTTACGAGGTCAAATCTTATGAACAGTGTTACGCGATGACGGTGTTATGTCTATGCATAGAGGTATACGATAGTATTACGCTGATGTTGCTGTAGAATCAGCAAGATACGCATATGCTCAAAATAAAGGTTATGCGTATTCAGATATGATACTTAAAAGCTGGGTGAGTTGACTGTAATCAGATATTGACGGATTTATGTGCCGATGTTAAAACCAGGGTTTAGAAGTTTACCTAATTATAAAATGACTTTGCAAATGATGATAAGGTTGGTTAACAGATATGCGCGGATTTGCTTTATGATGAAAATTTTAGGTGATTTACCCATCTTTGGTGATATAAATTTCAGGTGGTAAGAATGATGCTAATACTGTCACTAATGGCATCTGCAAGGTCAAAAGATTGAAAGTAGCTATAGAAAGCATTACACTTGATGATTCAGTACTGCAGATATTTTGCATGCTATACGCCGTCGCTAAAGACGGTATTATGAGAGAATACTGTTCGTGATTCAGGCTACAACGCTTTGGGTGTCGATCGAGCTTAGTCTTGATAAGGTTTGCGAGTATCATCAAAAAGATTGTCGAGGAGCTTAAACTAAATGAGGGTGACTTGAGCATGTTACATGGAGAGAGTGCGTTTAGCTTCATAAAGGTGGTTCAAGGCTTTATATGTTACTATTAATCGGGATATGAGATTGCATAGCAATTAATCCTGCTATAGCACCATCGTATAAGGGGTGACTTTGATGGTGATAAGATAGCTATAGCAAAGATACAAAAAGTATCTTAAGGCTTTAGCAGTTGAAACAGTATCTGGTAGAGCGAATATGTACGCACATCTGCTTGAAAAGATGATGACGTAGCAGGCATGTTTGTATTATCAGATGATCTCGATATTGCTGTTGCAAAGATATAATACTCAGACACTTTGAAATTTAATGATATGAGGGATAAGGTTAATGCATGAATATACTGACTATGAGAGAGTAAGTTAGATGATTGGCTTTATTCTGATGATGCTTGGACGATGACGGTCAAAATAAGCCCAACGGGTATGTCTGTGAAAGTAAAGAGCTGTTTAGTAGACCCGATGGTCTTATCGGTGAATCGTTGTCTGCGAGTGTTGGTGCATCACCACTTAGCTATACAGATGTGAAATCACATATCCAGTCGGTATATGATGCATGTATCAAGACAGGTGCTAAGGGCCAATATTGAAAAATTACGTGATATATGTATTATCTTGGTGTTAGTGACGACGAGAATAGTGGTGATGTTGACTGATAATATTGTGGATGCATCGTTCGTTTAGAGAGACAGGATATTATGGATGCACCAGGTAGCTACAACGGTTAAGACTACAATGGTAAGGTTTACATCGGGTGAAGTATCTGAGTTGGTGCTGAAACTTTCCGGAAAACATATAAAATACACTTGGTACTGCTGCATCATTAATGCACGGTTACACAATCTGTTATTCAGGCACAAAAGGATGTGCTGATGAAGCTATGAAAGGCACATTGTGCCAATATACCACATTTCCTTGATGGTGTTAAAGTTACAAGGTGGTGATAAGTGGCGGCAACCTGTAGTTAATGAAGAAACAGGGATTTTTGAGTATTATGATACAGGTGATGAATGGATAAAGGGCGCAAAAGGTTTTTACTTTGATAAAGAAGGTGTTAATATTAAGGTTAATACAGATTGTTTTAAGTTACTGGCTCATTATATATGGAGAATGTGGTCGAGGATGGCGCTCAGATGATTGGGGTTATATAGCTTTGATAATACAAAAAGGATTTGCGCCAGCTAATCTTGACTTTTTAGCGTATGAAAAGAACTTTAATGCATTTTTGTCGTAGAATAGATGATTTAACACAAACGGCAAGAAATTTAACTTATTTGAGGATATGGAGGTATATAGACCTGATGGTGCTAGGACATAATATAGACAGGAATAAAGATGGGCAATGACAGGCGATGTGTTTGAAAGACTGGATTACGCTAAGACTATTGGTAGTTTTACAAAGCTATCGATAGTTTTGAGCGAAGATAGTAATCAAGGAACAAGGATGATGTTAATGATTTTGAGTAATTAATAAGTTTGAAAACTCTATATGATATAGAAGTTCTTTTATCTAATAAAGAATATAGTTATACGTGTCGGTGACCCCCACTGACAAAAGGATATGACAAAACTTATTTGTCAGTATTTGCAATTTTAATACTGACATACTTTTGTGTAGTTGGTATATAGAAATAAATAATATTGAAATGTATTGTTAGTATTGTCTTTTTGGCAATTTCTAGTATTTCTTACTGAACCAATTTCTTGTAAGAAATAGGCAAGTTTAACTTTCTAAATAGTTCTTAGTTGTAAAGGTTGGCCATATATAAAATTAAGAATAGTCTATCTACAGGTAAAACTAACTAATCCTTGTCAGTGTATTAGTTTAAATACTGACATACTGACACGTCAAAAATACGATACTGACAAATACTGACATAAAAAATGTTAAAATAAAGATTTTTTATACTTTGTCCAGTATGTCAGTATAATATATATAATATATAAATTAAAAATTTTTATAACTATATATATATATTACTTATAATTCTTAATTTTCATTGTATACAACTAATATTGTAAGTTAAAAAATAAAAAAAAGTTTATTTTGCCACTTTATCCTGACATACTGACATTTCGCTGTAATACAGGTTTTGTATGCGTATATGCATGTGTATTTTTAGTTTATGTGCTAAAAAGTGTATTTACAAAAGTAATACGAATATGTTAATATGAATGTATTAAAGTATTTTTATGTGAGCTAATAATATGGAATTCATAGAAAATAATAGTAACAGTATTTCAGATGAAGCTTTCCAGATATGAATATCGGTAATGTAATATCTATGTTGTTTGGTCTAATTGTAGTCGGATCGATTATTGCATTGGTTGCTTTTTTGCTGTGTATGCATGCTAGTTTAAAGAAATGTCGTGTGGCAAAGATGGTGTAAATATGAATTTTATGTTGCATCAGATAGTTTGAATAATGCTGAGCTAGTAGATTATGATTATTTAACAGGAAATGCTACATTTAAAACTGTATCAGGTAGTCTTAACATACAATTTGGTTAATACAAAAGGATTTTATGTTGCAAAAGCACCCATATTACATGTAGAGGATTTACTGATAGGGCAAGTGTTCTACCGGGGACTTGATGAAATACAACAAAAGGCTTTTATTAGTTATTTGATTAACAAGCAAATATATCATGATCGCATTAAAGTGATTGATTATCATAGTGATACCGAATACTTTTATATACTACAAATAATATTTTAACCAACTCATACATTAGTTATGGGTACAGATGGTTTCTATAGTAATGATAAAGCACCTGTACAAAATACTAATATTAAGGACAGCGGTTCATCATGGTTCTTTTGGCTGTTGTTACCGTTTGCTTTTATATGTGGTAGGAATAGTTTCCATATGGAAGTTGCATTGATAATCGCTAATAGATTTTTAAAAGAGTCGTTTTGATAGTAATGTAAAATATAACTCTTGATAAGTTACAAGTAACATTTATATTTTAGCCATAGAAACATCTTCATAGAACAAAAGACTAAGTTATTTTTGAAGGTTTTTCATCATATGCTGACTGTAGAACTTTATGTCTGTTCAAGGTGTTTTGCTGATTATAGTATTGGCTTGATGTGTTAGATGACTTTCATTTGGGTGTAAGAAGGCAGTGTGAATATATTGATTTATCGGTCAGTAAAGAGGTCAATTATCTTTTTCGTTATGTATGGATTTATATGTAAAGTGTTTGATATTAAGTGACTTAGAGATTTTGTAAATGTTAAGATGGTGCTTTAGATATGCTAAGAGGGATAAACAAAAGGTATTTGAGGATACCGATATGTTTACCTGAAGCTATCACTATTAAATGGAGGTGAGTAATGAGTGTTTTCTATTAATAAAAACATAATAATGAGTGGTGATAATATAAGTACTATTAGTTATGTGATAATAGAGATTATGAAGATCGAGAATTTTGTTTGGTTGGTGCTTTGCCTGAGAATAATACTTTTGGGATGTTTTCTTAGTTTTATTGTAGGTTTTATGTATGGTTAATCATGAACCATGCTAAGAGGTTTGTAATGAGATTCTAACAGCCCGACATTTACAGGTTTATGTGGACAAGCTCGGTACAGACTACACACTAGATGATGTTAATGTGCTTGATTATGATTATATAGCGGATGTAGCTACATTTAAGTCGAAGATGGAAGTGTTGTTAGTTTAAAGCCATTATCGTCACCAATAAACATGTCCAATGTTGATACCAAAGCTGACACGACTACCGTGTGTTAGTGATGATATTAAATTAGAGTTCATTAAGTACGTTATACCAACAAAATACATAATCAGATTTGAGGTTTTAGGTTGTTCAGATACTAACAAGATGCTTAGGTTATAAGGTTTATTTGAGGAAGCAATTATTACCCTTACTTTAGGTAATGCGGTTTTTATCAGTCAGGTTTAAGTTTGAGAAACCACACAGGCATGGAGTGTATATCATTTTGAGTAAATATGTGCATTAATAGAGTCATCTTTGATTTGAGGATGGCTCTATTTTTATGTTATGTAAGTTGTTGTTTTAATATTTGAAAATGTAGTATATATATTTGTACGAAACTGTATTGTTTTATAGAAAATTTATAGAGGACTAAAAGATTATGGTTAATTATAACCTATTGAAGTATTCAGCCATCATTGGCATGATACGGGTGTTGGTAAGTACGCAGAGGAAATGACTATGCGTTTTATCAATGCACAAATGTTTATGCAGATGGTTGACCAGTATATGATTGCATCAGGTAAGGCGACTTCAGCAGAGCTTAATACTGCAAAAGATGTTGCGAATAAAACAAGTACACCTATCAGTAGTAAGCTTGCAAATATTTGTGATAATTTTAAGAACTTTTTTGAGAACAGGTCTAAAGTTCACATGTCACCATATGCTGCAATGAAACCTGAAAAACAGGTTGATTGGGCTATGAAAAATGATAAGGGTTTAGTTAAAATACTTGATGAAGTGACGAATGTAAAAAGTGTTACAGATGTTATGACTGATAGTTTAGAGAAGATTATATCAGTGATAACATTGATTATTCGGCTCTTACAGATGATGTATTACAGGGTGCGTTATCAGAAATTTAGGTGATGTAGATCCTCGTATATCTGAGAGATTAACAGCTTTTGTTGATGATGTGTATGATGATGAAAAGGATTTAAAGATTTGGTTGCAGAACTAATCTGATCTTAATGTTATAACCGGTGGTAAGAGGTTTGATGATAATTATTTGGGTACTCGCATATTTTGATGTTGTAGATGAATTATCTACAAAGTTCGTACCTTTCAACGCTATCAAATAAAGATGTTGCGACTTTGATTGATAAGATTGACAAGTTACCTTATAATGTGTCTGATGAAGAGGCGTTTTATCTTTTAGGTGGCGAATCAAAGTCACATCTTTCGTGAGTTGAGAACTCACTTATGTACCCACATCTTATGGATGGTGCAGGTGAGTTTTATTTTTACAAAATAATGCGGTAAGATATTATACTCTTAGTCATTGATGGTTTTGATGCTATGATTGATATAAGCAAAGGTAAGCATGTATTCAAAGGCAATGAAAGGTTTTTTGAAGCAAAGGTCAATCCTATGGCTATGATTGCTATGAATGGTATCATAAAGGAAGATGGTCTTAAGAATGAACGATTTAGCGGTCATGTTAGGAACAGGGTTTCTGAGAGACTTATAGCTAAGACTGATGCTGATAAATGTGCAGTACAAATCGATTAGAACGACGACATTTAAAACTAATGAGTTTGAGAATGAGTATTTGGATGCACCACGATAAAAGATATGTCATTAGGTAGCTTTGTTGACGGTGTTGCATCAATGATAAATGTCTATGAGTGAAAGTATTTGACAAGTTCTCAGATATTGTGTTTAAGGCTAGATATGGCGGCATCGATTATGATAAAGTTGGAGCAGATACAAGTGAGGTAACAAATGATAGGGCTTTTGATGTTAACAATAAACCTACTATTGACGATAGTATTATTTCCGGTAAAACTATTGATGAAGATAGTGTTAAAGATGGTGAAGATGATATCAGGGATATGGGTGATACGAAAACAGATGTTGGTAACGGCATGAATGAAGATAACGGTGTGAGGAGTGATGATACGGATACTACTCCAAAACAGCTTGATAGCACACTGTTATTGATATGTCAGATCTACCTGATTTTGATAACCGGATCTTGGTGACTATGATGATTTTGAACCGACAGGAGGTGATAAAATGCCTGAAATAACAAAAGATAATGTAAAGACGAAGAAGCCGCTTGATAAAGAAAGAAATAAAAATCTTGATTTATATAAGTCTAAGTCTGACGTGTTTAGGAATGTGCCACCTAACAGTATGAAAGGTTTGTACAATTCAAATCGTTCTGTACCGGTAGGTAATTCTTACACGAAGGTTCATGCGAGAGCACTTAGAACTGTAAAGACAACAGGTAAATCAGGTGTTAATGTTTTAAGTGGCATTACAGCATTATTTGACACAACAGGTGCTCTATGCGAAGAATTATTGACAAGATGCGTACGCTAAAGAGCATTGCGATCAGGTTGATAAGTTCGTGAAGTCAGACAAAAAGAAAAAGAACAAGCAAAAGCACAAAGAAGCGCTAACATTGAAACAATGCGTAGCAACATTATGTCAGGTATGATGGCCGAATATCAACGAAATAATCAAAGATATAATGATGCCATTACACTTGATCAGGATACGCTTGATAAATTAACAGAGTTGAACGAAAATCAAAGGAACAAGAGTCCCGATGATTTTGAATATGATAATTAAAGAAAGGATTTTTAATATTATGACCAACAGTAGATGATAAGAATGTAGCAAGTACAAAAGATATGAATGTAGTTAATGAGACTTTAAAAGCAAATGCACAGCTGATACAGTTAATGCTAAGAAGGATGCGCTGAATGAGTGACTGACTCGGTTCACTCTTAAGAACATTGTTCGAGTTGGGTAAAGGATCTTATAACAAATCGATTGTACCTGGAGTTGCGGTAGGTTTACTGTAACAAGAGTCCTATAGGCTGCACTCGGGCACTTTCGGGTGTAGAGTACACTTTCAAAAACACTTGCAAAGATAAATGAAAATACTTCAGGAAAAGCAACTTATAAGGATGCTACTATTAGCGATAAAAACATAGTCTTAAATAAAGACGGTGCATGTATATACAGGTGAGAATACTGTTAAGACATCAAGCACTTTGCCTGTAATACTACCTCTTGTTTTGGATATGGTAAAGAAAGTATGGCACCGAAAAAGGGTGGTACGATAGCTGAATCTGCCGGATATGTTGCACATGAACCGGCAAAAGCACCACGAGTGTCGAGATGCGAAAAGAAGGGAAGAGCCTAAAAAGGAAGAGCCTAAAAAGGAAGGACCCTAAGAGGGAATCTAAGAAAAGTAGAACCTAAGAAAGAAGAATCTAAAGTAGAGCCCTAAGAAAAGAAGAATCTGAAGTAGAGCCTAAGAAAGAGGAACCTAAAGAAGGAAGAGTCTAAGAAAAGAAGAGACCTAAGGCAGAGCGAGGAAGAACCTAAAGGCAGAGGGCTACAGAGCGCAGAGCCTAAAAGCAGAGGTTGTAGCTGAGAAAACTGTGACATCCCACAACCTATGGGTGCAGTAGAGACTAGAGTTCCTGAAAATCAGCCTACAGTTGAGATACGGCACTATGAATAACGGCTATGTGGAAACAGCACAACCGTCAAGTGGTGATGTGATTGTTACAAAGCCTAGGGTTATTCACGCTGGTGAGTCGATAAAGATGATGCTGATAAAGAAGTTCAGGCTACTGAAAAAGACTCATGAGTGATCCCAATGTTGGTATTTGGGAAGGTGAGATGATATTGATAAAAGATGATACAAAGAATAATTCTGGGTGGCGATTATTCAAGCAATAGTGATAACAAATCAATATCACCTGAATATCAGGCGTTGTTGAGATTCTTGATTCCACACCTGATGTATCAGATGAATTACCGTTTTTAATTTTTAATAGTAAAAGCTTAGAGTCGTAGAATAAAATCTACGCACTTTATTTATTATATGTTATAATAAATATATCAAATTTTTATAGAAAGGACTTTAATATTTATGATTACAAATTAAAATGAAAAGCTATTTTAAAATGAGACAAAAAGTATACAACTACAACCTATGATAATTGGTATTAGTAATGAGTGAAATTATTGATCCGTATAAAAACAGATGATGCAGTATAGAACTGTTATGACTGAGGATAGCAAGGCAACAAGCATTTATCAACTCAGTATTTCTAAAAGACAGGACGAATCTGTTAAAGGTATCAAAGACAGTTGGTGTATCAAAAAGACACCTCTTGGTACTTTCTTGCAAAAGTAGGCGGTAGACATAATGGGTGCTATAAGTAAAGGAAAGTATGGATCTTTCGCTAATAAACTACCATTACCTGCTAAGATTGCTGTAATGGTGCGACCGGTGCTTTTTACAGTCACAACATTACCTGTTAGCGTACAGTTGCAGGTGTCATGGCTATTTGGTTCAGGTGTTGTGGTGGTGCAAGTATTTATTTTCAAAGGATATCAGTAAGGTTGCTGGTGCAGGCACTACAGTTACAAACGATAACCCCACAATAAAAGTTTTAGGTGGTGCTGTTGAGTTTGGTACTAATTTAGCACTGGTCTTTTAAGTGGTGGTGTGAGTCGCCGCTACAGGCAGACATGTGCTCAGTTTGAGCGTGCAGCGGCATCAGAGGTGCTAATGTCCCGCAGATGATGTTGTTAAAGCAGGTAGTGAGTACAATAGCTAATTCTGCTGATGATGGCTAGCTGGTAGCGGTGTTGTAAACTCAGGTGATGATGTGGCAAGGCTTGTAGCATCAGATGCTCTTAAAGATAGCGCTGTTAATCTTACTAATGCAACTACAAATACAGGTGTAACACTGCTACTGAAGCTGTTTTGACGGCAAATAAGATGTTGCAAATGCTATGGCAAAATGCAGGGCGGTAGTGTGACAACAAACGCAACAATGTTGTAACAAAACGCCTAGAAATGCATTTCAAAAGAAGGTGCAAGATTGTCAACATTACAAGTAATGCTGTAACCGGTACTGTTAGGTCAGGTAGTAATGTAGCTGATGATGCAGTAAGAATGTTTGACGAAGTTTGCAAAGCCAGCCTATCCCGGTTTTACCCCTGCTTATAATATTGACGTGAGCGCTAGCTGGGTTTGCCAAGAATTGTTCAAGTTCTAGTGCATTTAAGAATGGATTTGTTAATACATGGTGATAAGATAGTAAAAAGCGTCACAAAGTTCAGAGAAGCTTATGCGTAGGCTCAGCGACGGCTCATCCTTTCGACCATAGTCGGTAGTCAAAAAGCTGATGACGCATAGGCGGCCGATGTGAAAAGACACCTATTATCGGTAGGCATCTAGAGGCGTTTTGCTCCTAAGAACAGCGGTTGTTTTAAGCACTTAACGTGGATCGTGGTAGAACACTTGACGAATGTCGAGAATGACAGCATGATTTAGTCAATGCACAAAGCTTGCGCTTACACCCAATGTTTCCAAAGTCAAATGCGGTTAATACTGTCAGTAGTTACTCGGTACAGTTGCAAAGCCGTTAGGTGATACAGTTAGAGAGTCTGCTGTTGCGTCAACATGGGCGGCTAATGCAGGTGTTAGGTACTGTTTTTAAAAGCAGGCAGGTGTTAAATGTTGGTAAGTATTTAGCACCTAACGTTGATTTAGCACAAAGTGCGTTGTTTGGATTTCAGTGAATCTGAGAGCGACGAAAACTTCATGATGAGGTTTTAACCGATAAAGCTTTATACACCTGAAAGTCGAGAAGAATATCTGCTCAGATATTTCCAAGATCCATGACAAAGTTTGGTTGTACCTAGCATCGCTTGTAGTATCTGAAACGGTTTTGATAATTATATTTACACTGGTGCATTTCGCCTTTGTTGATGTAGCCCAACAATAGAATGTGTAATACAGAGTTATTGTTTAGAGAGGTGTATAGTGATAAGTACACTAACGTAATGATGTGAGTTAGATATGGATAATTCGTTGACGGGTTACAGGATTACGTATAGTGAAAAGGTTGATGAAACACGTGAGGATGCACTTTTAATACTTATCAAACAATAGAAACGAGTATACAGTTAATTATGTAGGGTCATGGAGTGCTTTTAAAGAACCGGTTGATAATGTGGATATTCCGATGCAGAATACTATCATACATCAGATACGATAGTGATGATTTTGGATATTAAGTAGTGATTACTTATGCATTGTTGCGTAGTAATCACTTTTATATTGTGTTGTTGATTAGCGCAGTTGTAAAATATCCATACTGGATGCTTTTGGATATTTTCTTTCGTTGTTATCATCAAATTTCCATTGTTATAGGTGTTCTCGCTCTTTTTCACATGTATGCGTTATGTGCGCGTTTACATCTTTAGCATCGTCGATATTCTTGCTCCGCTGAAATTTGACCTCATTACCTTATCTTTTATTTGCATCTTTTATTGAAATCTGTGAGTGCTTTTATAGCCGTTGTCTTTAGCCACAATGACAAGTGGATATCAGCTTTATTTATATTATCCATTAGTTCAGATAACAACTCTTACATCGCATACACCGTCAGATTTGTATGTGTGTCTATACTCACTATTACATAACTTTCATTCTTTTAGGTCGGTCTTTGTATTTCATGCACATTGGCACTGTTAACAGTGCGCATGCCGCCGTGTTCGATGTTATAATAATTGCTTTTTGTCTTTAAGTGTTTTACGAATGCCAGCATGCATTTTTACGTTTTCAAGGTCAATGTATATCTTAACCTTTAATTCTTTATCGTTTAGTATTTCCATTTTATATTCCTTTATGTTATGTGTGCAATACAAGCATATGGTTTTTCTAATTGTGTTGTACACTTTTGGTAAGGTTAAATCTTTCTTTTTATATCTGCATACTGCTTGCTAGTTTGTGGAATACACGCGAGATAGGTGTGTTTTCTTATTCTTTGTTTCAAGTGTTGTCATAGTTATTCGAGCACGTGAAATCTTAAATAGTGCAATCAAATGCAACTATGACTATTGGTGCTCTATACTTGACACTTTTCGTTCTTTGATGCCATTGTATTGCTGCAGATGATTACATGCATTGTGTAATCTAATCTACCCATACCTGCAGCACTCACAATTCCCTGGATATCACTCATTACATGCACCGCCAGTATATTGCTACTATTATTGCCAGTCAATACTCCCATGTAAGACCCTCCTTTCTATTTTATTATTTGTCATTTGTTTATTTGTGGTTATTATTGTTTAAGCTAATATTGATATACACATAGCTATTAATAATTATCTGCAAATACTACGTTTGGAGATCGAAAATGCTAGCTTAATTCCTTAGGCAGCATTATTACAATACCTGAGTTATACAGCAGTATTACAGCTATAACGTAGGCAAGTCCGGAGTGCACTCCATGTTGCAGACATTATACCGTCTATGCCGTGCATTAACTATACTTATAGGCATAAATATAATATCCAAAATCTTATCTAATATATTTATAATTGATGTTTCAATAAGCATATTATGTTCTCCTTTCTTTGCTTATGTAAAGAAAAGGGTGTGACATGTTTTGTCACCCTTTGTTTCTCTTTTAGTTGATCAAGCACCGGATGCGTCAAGTCTATAATTTCCAACTGTTGTGTTTACTAACATGTGACCATCATTATCAAGGTAGTATGCCACTTTCCGTTAGTATTTACCCAACCTGTAGCCATATCGCCGTTAGCATTTAAGTAATACCACTTACTACTTACGTTGATCCAGCTGGTTGCCATAGAGCCGTTAGAGTTCATGTAGTACCACTTGCCGTTACTTAGTACCCAACCTGTCTGCAGTAATGCCTGCGTTGTTCACCAGTACCATGTACCGTTTACATTTACCCAACCTGTAGCGTCGTTTCCATTAATCTGATACATCCACCCGTCAGATGTTGATACCCAACCTGTTAAGCTTGATGATCCTGTTGACTTTGCCTTATGTGAGCTTCCACCTGATGATCCTGAACCGCCACCTGACGATGAATGGTGGCAGTGAACCTGATGAACTTGATGAGTTAGATGAGCCTGTATCAGAAAACTGATGTGTCAAGACCGTCAGTCTGTGAGTATTCTCTATATCTCTGAATTGGATCGTTACCTGTTTTCATCTTGTCGTAAGTAGTGCTACATACATACCACCCTTGCCGTTGATGAACTTGATTGTAACCCGACGTAAGTATGAGCTGAACTGATTGTCGTACTTTTCGATTCTACCGATGATGTCGTTGATATATTCATCATAAGTCCATCCGAAGTTTGTCCATTCTATTTGCCCAATCATCACGTCTGTCTGTAGAATCTGTATTCTACCGTTTTCAGTTCTTGTGTAATTGGTTGCGTCATAGTGCAGTGGTTCTACCCTTTTCAATATCTCTGATGTCATCTTCGCCGGGTTTGTCACTGTGACTTTAGTTGCAATATTTTCAGGATGTGAAACCGTCAGGCATTGTAGCATCTGAATAATCTCTTGCCCGTGTCTGTAATGTCACGACGTCCTTTTCAACTGCGTGGCTGTAATTACGATTCAAATGTAAGGTTTTAGACTTTTTGTTGATAATGAAGTACGATTGCACTCATAGTTATAATTTTCTTAAATTCTTCTTCATATTTTTGTCCTTTCTTTTGTTTCCGGTCATAAATCAAAATATCTTTATATTATATTTTGATAAGCTTGATTTATGACTATGAATACTGTTTTTCAAGAGCTTATTAACGAAGTTGGCTGTTTCCTATTAGATTTTCCTTTTGTTGGATTATCTCAAACTTTCTTGGTTTTGCCAAACAATGTTTTGTTTAGATAATCGGGTTTTGTTAGCGTGGTATAGTTTTCTACATCAGCTGAAAACTCAATCACCTTTGCGTCGTTATCTTGTAACTTTTCAGAAACACCGTTTGGAAATATTTTCATAAATACATGGTCTCTCAAAGGCTCATCTTCTGTTTTGGCTATGGGGTTGATTTGGTAATAAAAAGATTGATTTCGATTCTTTTGAACTGTTTTATAGTTGTACAATCTATACCCTTGATTCTTTACATACATCTATTAGTATTTGTTATTCCTTTCTTTGTTTTCTTTGTTTTTAATTATATCATATATTATAATTGTTTCATTATAAAAAGTTACTTTCATGGTGAGCCTTTCTAATTTAAACTTTATTTTAGTTAACGGCAACTCTGTACCTGTCGGTATATTCATGAAATTCTCAGACGGCTGTGCCTGATTATTACCGTATGGCATACCTGTTGGTTGTGCGGCTGTGCGCCTGTGCGTTGTTAAATAATGGTACTGTTGTGAGACTGATTATTTGGCTGATTGTTACCATGCTAGTACGCTGAACATTACCATATGCGTTGCTGATTGCCGTAACCTACTGCTGATTACCATGTAGTGTCCTGCGTTACCATAAGCCTGCTGATTAGGATAAGTCTGCTGTGTATTCTGCGGATTGTTGGCATATGATTGCTGAGTATTACCATAAAGCTTGCTGTGCGTTACCGTATGCCTGTCCTGCATTACCGTAAGCCTGCTGATTGCCATATGCCTGCTGTGTGTTCTGCTGAGTATTATTATAAAGCCTGTTGATTATTACTATAACCTACCTGCTGATTACCGTAAGCTTGTCATGCGTTGCTATATCCCTGCTGATTGTTATATCCCTGCAACTGAGTATTCTGCTGATTGTTTGGAACTTCTTCATGTATTGTCATACTCTGTGAGCTAATGTGGCAGGGGTCGATACTAATGTATCTGCTATAAATTCAGTTCCATATCCCTGATACCCATGCTACATTCTGCTGTTCAACGCAAACGTACCTTACCTAACTGAGCCATGTTTTTCCTGTCCCTGCTGACCTCTAATTTTAGGTATAACCATGATACTTACCTGCACTCCCTGTGCGAGATCAGTATCCCATTCTATCTGTACTGCGTGCCGTTTGGTCGCCTGTGGAACAATGGTATTAATAGTGATGTATGCCATTGTCATTTGGAATATAGTGTATTGTTCCAATTATATACGACCTGTCCTGTGCTTTCATCAATCTTTGTTTTCTCCTGCTTTAAAACTTCAATCATTCGCATAGCCTGTCCCATGGCTGCGTTAAAAATCAGGACTGTTTGGGTTTTTCTAAGCAAACAGGCTCAAATACCGGATTGATAATCTGTAGCTGCTGATTTGGGTGCTTATTTGTCTGATTTGGTCTCCAATAATTTATTACTCTACATATGTTGACCATACCTTTAATTATAACAGGTTGGTAGTTTGGGATATTATTGGCGTTGAAATTTGTGATATAATTCATTGTAAAATCTCCTTTTTATATCTTTATTTATATATAATTGTATACTACATATGATATCATATATAGTATACAATGTCTATACTTTGTTATACTTTAATCTTCATTATCAATCTTTTTCATTGTAGGTGAGAAGATTAATATTAGTTCATTGCATTATCTGAAACAATCATTGTTACAGTTTCTTCGGATACAGTTTCTAACAGTTTTTTCAATCTTTTGCTGTCTAAAGTTAAATTATAACATTGTTTGTGATTGGCTTATTAAATGTAAGTTCAATCTTCGTTTTAGTTGAAGGATAGTTTAGCTCACCGCTTACCGTTTGGTTTTAACTATAAACTCGGCTCTTGCATGAGTATCTTTTGATGTGTTTAGTATTAACTTTAAGGTATTATTTATATCCTCTGTTCTCATTGTAATACTAATTGCATCATCTGTCGGTTTTCAGTGCTGATCCTAAATTAAAAGGTTGCATAGCTACCATTCTAATTGAATAGATGGTGTTTCCGTCTATAATATTGAGGAAGTCACCGTTTGTTGCAAAAGATACAACTTCGCTTTCTAATTTAGGTACAACGGATTTTAATGTGTTGTTCATGACAGAAACGGTAAAATCATCTGTTATACCGGCATTAGGAATTAAACATACTGCACCCATGTATCCATCTATGGCTGTAAAGCTTTTATTATGTCTTTATCCTTAATTCCCTGTATTGAAACAGTTGCTTTTACATCAACGACATCACTTGTTTCAGCAAAATTTGATATGTTTTTTAAGTTTTCTTTTAACACATCAGTTTTTATAGTACCGATATTTTTCATGGCACTTAGAGGTACTGGTGAGTGTACATGCTGACAATAGATGTGTCAAAACACATTATTTCCTACTTTTACAAACAATGTGTTATTATTAATTGTATATTCTGTAACATTGCCACTGTCAAAAGAACTCATAAATCTTGACAGTGTATCAAATTCACATTTATAACAAGGTTCTTTATTACTCCAAGTCACACCTGTTATAGATGTGACTGTTATTAAAGGGTTGCTCGTTTGTAAAATGAGTTTTTCATTCTTCCCTTTTATGAACAATAATTGTTGATTATCGGTGTTTGTACCGATTTTTAACTTTTCATATATACTTTTCATATTTGTATCCTTTTTACCACAAGCCATCAAACATATCTGACATATTAACCTGACCAAGAGCTGTTTCTGTTGTCTGCTGTGTTGTTGCAGGCTGCTCTACTGTAGGTTGTGCTGTTATTGGCTGTTCTACTGTAGGTTGTGCTGTTATTGGCTGTTCTACTGTAGGTTGCATTGTTACAGGTGTTGTTTCTACTGTTGGCTGTGCTGTTACATTCTGTTCAACTACAGGCTGTGTTACAGTTGGTTGTTCTACTGTAGATGGAGTAACTGTGTTTGTATCTGTTGTTACAGCCGGTTTAGCATCTGCTGTCTTTTTCTTACTTGTTCTTGTTTTCTTTGGAGTAGTCTTTGTGTCAGTGTCACCGTTAGTTGGTGCTTTATCCTTAGCTACTGTTTCAGATGAGTTATAGAACTGTTTATACAGTCCAAAGACTACATCTGATCTACCCATTGCGTATTTAGGTATAGAACTGTTCTCTTTTATTTTTGCTTGTCACCCATTTTGATGCTTCACTATACAGTTCTTTGTTTTTCAAGTTCAGCTTCAACTTCAATCCACTTTTCCATTGACATATTGAGTGGAACTGTATTCGTTAACGCTGCACACTCTGCCTTAGATGGATTGTTGCTTAGTTTAGTAATTGAAACGTTGTTACCTAACATCTCATTAATATATTCATAACAGTTTTCACTTACAACATTTGAAATGTTCTTTAATAGTTCCTCAAGTGTACAGTCTGATAGATTTTTCTGTGGTACATTTGTAGGTTCTATATTTAATTTTCTCAGCTTTGCCATTATTGGTTCTATTGTTGCAGTCTGTTCAACTGTAGGTTGTGTTACAGGTGGTTGTTCAACTACAGATTGTTCTACAGGTGACTGTGTTGTTGCAGTCTGTTCAACTGTAGGTTGTACTACAGGTGGCTGTGTTGTTGTGGATTGATCAACTGTAGGTTGTTCCATTATAGGCTGTTCTATAGGTGGCTCTATTGTTGCAGTCTGTTCAACTGTAGGCTGCATTATAGGTGTCTGTGTTGTTGTAGACTGTTCAATTACAGGCTGTTCAACTATAGGTTGCTGTGTTCCTGTGTTTGGTATATTAAATGTTTCAGGGACATTATTAACAGTTGGCTGTTGCATATATCCTGTATTAGGCTGTGGTGCATATCCATTTATAGGCTGTTGCATATATCCCGTATTAGGTTGTGGCACATATCCATTTACAGGCTGTTGCACATATTCAGTATTAGGCTGTTGCATATATCCGGCATTAGGTTGTGGTGTATATCCGTTATTTGCAGGCGGTACCATAGTAGACTGTGGCGCATATCCATTATTAGGCTGTGGCATTGCAGGTTGCTGTGTTGGATACTCAATCAGTGGTACCGGTTGGTTCATTCCAAATTGTGGTTGTGGTTCAGGCGTTGTCTGCTGATTTAGTACTTCCTGTGGGATTTCCGCGACGGGAGGTAATTCAATTTTATCTGCCATTTGATTATTAAATTCTGTGAATGGATTATCTCCAACTTTCTCGATCATATTTTTGCTCCTTTTTATATATTTTATATTATTTGTTTTTATTAATGTTGTTTAGTATCTTGATATTTGATTACATGATTTTTTCCTTTCTTAATATTGATTTAGATGTTTTTTTGTTTGTCAATCTGTGCTATTATATAAATAGTGATATAGACAGATAGTGATTTAACAAAAATACAAATAGGAGGTAACTTATGCAACGTCGATTTTTGATGTTGTAGCTATAGGATTTGTTGTTTTGTTGCTTGTGTTTGTTTTTATACAATGGCAAATACATTCAACTGTTCAATGACAAATTGTGAGCTTGTTCAACGTCGCATCGAATGAGTCTGAGCTAAATAAAGGGGCTTTAGCAGATAATACTGTAAATGATTCTGATATATTTGATGATGAATCTCAAATATCAGATTCAAGTGAAACATCTGCATTAACACACGAATCTACTGATTTAGTTTGAATTCAGATAGTTCCGATAATTCGGATAAGTCTGATAAATCTAAGTATTTAGATGTTGATGTGTATGATATATCTTGGGGTGATACATTATCAGGTATATCTCGTCTAACAGGTACATCTGTAGATGAACTCGTTAAACTTAATGATATTTCAAACCCCTAATCTTATTTATTCAGGTTCTTCAATTAAGATAAGACAGGTGCGTTAAGCACCTGTCTTTATTTATGGACACACTTTTTATTCATACATCTTCATCATGTCTGTTACGAGTTCTGCGAAGAACAATTCTTCCACTTTAGTTATAACTGTCTTTGGTTCACTTATAAAGTTAAGTCGTTTGATATCGAGAATATTTTTTTGTTTTCAGCTATTAGTGTTTTCGATTTTGCTATCAAATTCTTTAAATATTTTATCCTCTGATGATGCTCTTGCTTCAAATTCTTTTTATAATATCCGACTTGTTCTTTTTACCTTTTGATAATTCTCTGCTGATATAGATATCTCTGTGGTTTTTGTTGGGCATTAGGTATAATATCAGAATTTTTGTGTCCGGCATACTCTTAAGTAGTGCATATATTCCGATAGGATCTATAATGTAACCGTCTGCTTTTTCAACCTGAGATTTTTGTTGCAAAATAGTCATTGTTTGCAATGGTTGTTTTTACAATTATTATATCATTTTTCAATCTCTTTTTGTTCATCTTTTGTTATAAAGATATGTATACTTCACTCTCAAATCGCCTTTGGTCGTGTAGCATATGATTTTTACAAATGTCATATTTGCATGCTTTTTCAAGAGCTTCTCTGAGAGTGTCTTTTCCTGATGACTGTTCTACCTACTATTAAAAGTTTTCATGCATCTTTCTCCTTTACTGCTGTGTTACATAAAAATATATCTTTTTATTTTTATTTTGCTATATGAATTTATACATTTTTCAAAAATGATCAAATAGATTTTTTTGTTTTTACCGTTACGGCAAAGTTCTGATTTATCTATGTCATACATAATAGCAATATCGTTTTTGTAAAAAGTCAATATCCTTTAAATCTTTGCTTAGATCATATCTTTTTACTATATATCTTACATATCTCAAATAGGTCTTTTGGTTTAAATTCATAGTGTATATAGTCACTACCTGTTAAATTATAGCGTTTTTATCAGGGTGTTACGCCTTAAAATAAAAGAGTATAAACTGTCACATTGCATTATTTTTTTCGCTACATTCTTTGATTGCTTTTTGAGGTTTCTATGCGATAATCTACGTAGCACATCATATATTTCATCAGATACAATACCATAAATTATTGTTGCAAGTGATATTGACATTCCATATGGACATTTATCATCATTTTCTGTGTGTTTGTTAGCATATATATCTTCTAGTAACCATGATGCGTTTTTGTTGCTTATATTATCAATAAGTGTTTTGATGTTCTCTTTATGAGAGTCATTTGTGATATTATATATCTCGTTTATGCGGTTGCTATCTGTTCGATTTTCATTATTTCAACCCTTCTTTTATTTTATTATATTTATCATCATCTATATTGTTATAAAAATTATACAGCACTTTATTTATATAATTGTACTCGTTTAAATGTGTATCGGTATAGTTATACTTACTTTTAACATACTCAATATTGTTAATGAAGTTTTTCTAACGAGTGAATGTTATATCCATTAAGTAATTCTGTTACACTTGAAAAACTCTATGGCAGGTTCACCGTCATCGAATACATTTTGTGTTGTTTTTAAGTAGTCATTACTTATATGCATGATTTTTAATGCAAGAGCTGTATCTATTTTTACATCCGGTATGAATGTTATTAAACTTTGTGTTGCGTTTCTTTGGTGAGAAAAACCAAATATTAAACGCTTCAAATAGAATATTCGTAACGGCAAATACTAACATTGATACTACAAGTGATTTTATAAAAGTATTTGTCATGTTGGAGTTATGGCGTAAAGAATATACACATACTCCAGGTACGATTATTGTTATCATTGCGATTACAACTGATTTTTACTTGTTTGAATATTCTTTCTTCTTTAATAAAAGTAGCGGCGTAGGCTAATCCTACGCATACTACAAAAGTCAAAATAATTTATCATTTGTTTAATACCTCTGCAAGGGTTATATGTTGTACGTTTTAAGTTAGAATCCATCAGATTGAATGTTTCATATTCAAGCTTAAAACAATTTTGATCTGAGTTTGCTCTCAAGTTTAAATAATCCGTTTTCATATGATGGAATTGTATGTACATCAAAATGTTTTTAAAGTTTTTATTATTGGTATCTTTTTCGTAATAATCTATATCAAATACAGTTGAATTTATTACATCATCAAGATTTTCGTTATTATTTTTCTGATATATCTAACACTGAGTATGCTGTTTGCTTAAATGGACGAGTTCCTGTATATTCAAAATCTAATTTTGCTATATAGGTTTTTATCACATGTTTGCATTGTAAAAATTTGTTCTTTTAATTTTATCTATTGACAAATTATCGCTTATGGATAGATTTAGATCATCATGATACAAGGAAAAGTAAGTATTCAGATGCATCTTTTGGTTTTATTAAGTATGTGGTATAAGTAACATAAGATGTTGCTTGCTGTTTTGCTTTCAATTATCATAAATCCATTCGTATTATACATAAAATACTCCTTTTAGTTTAATGCTTTATTTTTAAACCGGTCGAAATCGACCAGTTTAGTTCTTTAAATTTTTAAGTATTTCATCATCTGATGTTGTATTATCGCTTGGTTTATAAAACTCATTAAGTTTTGTATTTATCCAGTCATATTTATTATCAATGTTAAATGATTATTATAGTAATCATTTAGGTATATGATGTTTAAAAAGCAAAGTTATTGATTGACTTTATATTCATATACTCAAGGGTTGCTAGTAAAGTATATTCATTAAATTTATCTGTATCAATGGGTTTTACTTTTTGTATGATGGAAGATTATTATAAATATCATGTGCTGTAAATAAATTATTTATAGTTACATTCTCAGATATGTTGTATTCTTTTTAGCTTTTCTTGCATAGTGGTATTATAAGTACCGTTTTTCTATACTGTGCTTCTAAATTCCTTACAGCTTTGCTACTTGGATATACTACGATTACAGATAGTATAATTAGCATTATTCCTGTTATGGTCATAATACCGTTGAATATGGTTGCGGAACTAAATAATCCTTTTTATAAGCAGTAGACAGCCTAACATTACTATTAGTATTATTAGACTGTTTCTGATGAATTGTAAGTTATTAAGATCTGTGATATTTAATTTTGGTTATTAAGTAGTTAAAAGTACGATAGATAGTCTAACATTGTCTATAATCCTTTCTTTTTATTCTAAAAGTTTCGGCAAGTTATTGATTTGATTAGCTTTGCTTTGGATTAAGCTTTCAATTTCAGCTTTTACATTCTGTGACTGTATTTTTCCATTTGCTCATTAAATGCATCAAGATGATATTCGGAATCGGTTTGTATTGTTTTGTAGTATGTGGTTTGCAATACTTGTTAACTTTTCTTTATCCGATTTTTAGCTTTGATGATTCTAAAATATTGTTTAGTTCATTTACTAAGTTTTTTTGTTTCCTCGTTGATGTTTTTCAAGTGGTCTTTAAATTCATTTGCATGTTGCTCGACTATTGATTTATAAGGTGGTTCTTCGCATTTTGACTGTAGAGATATATTGGCTTTTAGCTTAAAAAGTTATTGGTGTGGCTGTTGATCCAATTTGTGTTAACATTTGTGCAAATTGATTCTCGCTCATTCTAAATTCTATTAACTTTTTAGTAGGGTGATACCAGTTTGTGTTTAGATACCTTTTTCTTCGCAATTCGATATTTCTATCTGTATAAAGCTATGACTTTTTAATAGAACTACCGAATAATACTGCAGGCGATCCCTGTCCTCTTGATATTCGTATTGCACCAAAACTTTCATGTGAGTTTATTTGATCATTATTGTTCATATTTTTTTCTCCTTTACTTATATTTAGCGTGACTGTCACCTGTTTTTATAGTCAATCACAATCCTTGGTTGTACATTAAAAGCAGTATACACAAAATTGTAAATTGTTATCTTCTATAGATTTGGCTTCCATAATCACACCTCTACATATAAGTTCATTGTCTAAAAATATTGGTGTAACACGATATAGTACGTGATGTCCGGTATCATCTATATATTTTCTTGTTTTTATTTTCAAATGGCAACATACCTGATATGTTTAAATATCTTGTGCCTGTGGTTAAAATTTTTCTCATTGGCATTTTGACCTGATAATTCAAATGCTATAAGATGGCATCTGTTATATAAATATAAATCTTTGATAATACCTGGATATTTAACAGTGTGCCAACCTGCAGGTTTTATCATACCTATTGGATCTCTTTTTTCAGTAGGTATTGTTTCAGGATAAGACAAGCTGTTGCAGCACCTACTCGACCTAAGTTATCTAAGTCTACATAATCTTGAAAAGGTTTTGTAGATAGATTTTCGTTTATAAAGTATGGTACATTGTTATTTAATTCTACATATGGATTACCTTTTATATTTTTATCTCAGGTATATCTTGGTATTCATAGTGTAGTGGTGAGTTGTTAGTTGTTATTACATGAGGATCAATATGCAATAATTGCATTGAAATAACAACGAGTATTATTATAATTACAAGTAGCTGTAAACCCGCTTTGTTTTTATTCATATTAATTCCTTTCTTTATGTTTCTCTAATAACCGCTTTGATTAAATGTGTTAGATAATTTTTCTGATTTATCTGCAGTTACTATTTTTGTCAAACTTGTCTCTATATATCTTTTTGGTTGCTACGTAGTATAGTATTGATAATATTTTTCATTACTTGGCAACTGTGTTCTTATAAGGTCACAATATATTTTTATCATATTGTACCAGTTGGCTACAGTTGCAAAATCAAATGCAGATGTATCTATAGTTCCGTTACTTCTGCTGAACATAGCTTTATCCTACAGTCCTGGATTAAGCAGATACTCTATAAGTGGTCTATCATACTCTGTGAGAGGTTCAAAGTGTGTTATGGTAATATCCTTAGACTTTACTATATGCTTCGCTACAGACGCATATAGAGCTTCTACAGGTGTTTCTTTTTGTTGTTTTGTATCTCATTACGGTAAATATGCATGCATGATCAAATAAAAATTCAAATGTTTTATCCTTTGATTTTATTACACTTTTAAAGCATTGCATTTGGATAATCAATATAGTTACTCGGATATTCAAACAATAAGTGCATACCCTTACCTGATATTGATGTCTCTGCGTATATCGGATTTAGTGTTTTGCAGTAGTTTTTAAATTCTTCACTCGCATAACTTTCCACATCCAATATCATATATCCATCAGGAATTGTCATTGTTATGATAGTCTGCATCTGTTATATGATAACACAATGTATTATAATCCACAGTTTGTGTTTTATCTCTAGCAATTAGTCCGATGATTTTTACCTCGATTTATTGTTTCTATGAAATTAACCGCATTTTTGTCTTTTTGTCGACAGTGTCCATATTGGCATTTGTTTTAGCTTTTCAGGTACATTTATATGTCTAGTTCGCATTTTACATATTAAATCCCTTCTTTTTAGTGTTATTTTAAAAATAAGGAGAGGCGTTGCTCTCTCCTTATAATAGTTTACCTTTATTTGCCACTATTCATATAGTGATACCTCAGTTAATTTGCTTCTTATATACAGGTCATCTAAAATTTTTGTTAGCCCAATCATAATAGTTTTCTTCCACAAAGTTTGATTTGTAATAACCGTCAATATTGAGTAAGTTCAATATGAAAGTGGATAATGAGTGTATGTGGGTTGTGTTTCGTATGATTTCAAGCGGTAATATAGAAAGGTTTCCATTGTTGTATTTTGAATCCTCGCTACGATGCTCGTTGTATTCGATGATAAGTGGCATCATATCAAAGCAGGCTATTTACGTTCCATGCTTCGAGTTTAGTGTCACCGAATAGTTTCATCTGATTATCTACGGTGTATTTTTATAAATTCTTCTCTTTTTTTGAGCCCATGATATCAGACATAGAGTTATCTTTTTAAATCAGGTGAGCTTTCCTTAATCTTATTGACGATTATTTCAGCTATCATTAAATAATTAAACATTTTTAATCTCCTTTAATTTTTTTATAATTTAGTATCATTATACTATTATTTTTTGTGTATATACAATGCTTTTTAATTTAGATAATATTAATTGTGTAAATTTTTGTAGTATCTCATCATTATCTATTTTTTTCAGCTACGGTTGGATTATAAAATCTGTTTAGATATGTTGTTATCCAAGCATAAAAATCCTGTTTTATATAATGATTATTATAGTAGTTTGTTAAATAAACTATATTGGTGTGCAGATTTTTTTAACAGACTTTATATTTGTTTCTTTTACAATTATATCTACAGGCAGTCTATACAAGTTTCCCACTTCATCTATATTTGATTTATATTTACAATCGTAGTTAAATAATTCAAATAGTTCTTTATCAGTTATATCTTCCGATGTTAAGTTTTTTTATTATATGCTTTCCAATTTCTGCTTGCTTTGCTTTTCTAAACTCCTGTCCCAATTCTTTTTTAGTAATTCAGTTTTGTCATAGCAATCTGCACCCTATACGGTATATTTTCCACATTATAAATATTACTATGATTGGAGCAAAGTGTATAAATACGTTAATAAAATCATTAAGATTATCAAGATCGAAGTCGAACATAATGTGGCACCATATTATTGTTAATCCGATAGCGATTAATCCCAAAAAAATATACCTAGATATGTTAACTTTGCCATTTTCTCTCTATCAGACACAAATCGTTTTGGATAATTGGCATCTATGTATTGTTGTTCTTCATATTTGAACCGGTCTGTGGATGTATAGGCTTTGTTTCTTATTATTTTTAATATTTTGATATAATCTATCATATTATTATTTCCTTTTTTTGTTTTTACTTTTAAATTGTCCAACACTTCACTATAGTCAATACTTATATTGTTGTCTTTTTGTCTTTTAGGTAAAAGGCATTTAGTGTTTCATTTATCCAAGACGCTCTTAGTTTAGATATATAGTTTTCATTATAAAACTTGTTTAAATATTCCATATTAAATATAAAGTTTTTACCGATTTAATGCCTGTTACTTTAAGTATTTCATTTAAAGGTAGTATGTTTAGATTCCCTTCGGTATATTCAAGGTTATCTTTCATATTATAATATTTGTTGCTATATTTAGTTAGTTTTATCGGTTTCATCAAGTGTTAAATTAGTTTCATTAAACGATTCCTTTTTGATGATCAAACATATATTTTTGCGGAATATTTAAGTAGGCGAGTACTCGATATTGTTTTTGTTCGCATTGCTTTTTAAAAAACAGTATTCTAAATAGCAATATGATTAGTACGGCTAGTAATATATAAGTGGCATATGGTAATGTTACGTCTAATATGCTGGGCTCTCTTATTACTTCATGTGTTGCATATATATATTTACTCATTGCACTTGAAAAGCTATCTGTAGTGTAGTTGACGAATGATACAAGTGTGGTTAATATAAAGCAAAAGACCTGTGCTTAAAAACAGATTGATGGTCAATGTGTATTTTTGTGTTTAATTGTGAAGGTGGTATTTTCATAAATGCAGGTAAATCTTTGTTTGACTTAACCATTTCATTACGATACATTTCTTTAGTTTCGTTTGATATTTGCCTTGTTACAGCATTTGTTATCTCTTTTTGCTACATAAAAATAATTAAACATATATTATCTCCGTATTTGTTATTTTAATACATAGGTGTAAACCCCTACACCTATGTATTTCTCAGTTTTCATATTCCTGTTCGATAACATCTAAATAGCTGTCTAAATCAAGGTTAGCTATAAGTCTTTCTTGATATTCTTTATCAAGCAGGAATAGATTATCGTTTACAATAGCTACATTATATGTGGGTTTGATGTTTGTTACCTTTGATACGACACCATCTCTACCAACAGGCTCTTTTAAGAGCAAGTTGTCTTTATTTGTTCGAGTGTTCTTCTAATATTCTCATTATGCTGAATGCTTCTCTCACCGTTTTGCTTTCTTTTTAACACTTGCAGTAGTTATTGTTTTTGTATTCGAGTTGCATTAAGTGCTGATTACTAAACTCAGGTTTTACAAGAAATATTCTTGAGTAGTGGCTAAGTGGTGTTACATTATCATCTTTTTACAAGCGATGTTTCTGTTTGAGTTGTAAGCACCGGGAATCGATAAGAGCTGTTACTTGCTTTTATGATTCTACTAAACATTAATAGTTTCTTGCCGTTTGATATCTCACCGTTATCATCTTTAAAAATAGACGTTTTGTAACATATGCATCATTAATCCTCTATTTAGAGGTGTTTTAAAAAGTCAATATTATGTTGTAACATCAATCTAAAGTATTCAACCAACAGATTAGGTGTACAATAGCAAAGTTTGTGGCTGATTTATTTACAAATCAGATAGTTTGCGACACCTAAGCTACCTTTTTGCTTCTTTTTAGTTTTAAAGTCCGGTTCAAACTCGCATCTATTATTTGAGTCTTTTGATACAAGCCATATTTTTCAGGATCTATTTTTATCTTTGTTTTTACTATAGATGAAATCAAGTATTACTTTGATATCTTCTTCTTTGATGCCACTAGCATATAGACCGTCTGTATTTGTTGATACTGAATCACCGCCAAGTAGTCCAATCCATTGTGCAATAACATATGTAAACATTTGAGCAATACATCTCATAGAGAATATTGCATTGTTCATCTGAATGTTATTATATTTTGACTTATCGCCTTTTTCATCGGCTTTTTCCTGTTGCAGAGATTTATAGACTGCTTTGTTCGAGTTCGCTTTATGGTGGCAAGCTTTGCATTGTTAGTATCACCAATCTTTTAAATTCCTTTATGTCTTTACCGAACTTTTTCTTTTTCTCATAAATTTGATAATACTCATCAGCATCATATTCGTTTTTAAATATATCAAGCATAACAAGTAGTAGCGGATAATAGCTTGAAAAGTCAGCGTGTATTACTCTCCTGCAAAAAGTAAATCTACTTCTCTTTTAGTGGTATCCGAAAATATGTTTATTGTTTTAATCAAATCATCATGACTTATATTGCCTAAGCCTAATATGTTGATTTTTACATCCATGTGTTCCACCTGTTGACATTGTTATTACAACATCAGTCCATGAACCGTCTTTTTCTAAAAGATAGGAATTGTAACTTTTTCTTTTTGTAGATACAGTTGGTGTCTCGTCCGTATAGTGTAAGCATAAAACTCAGATGCATTTGTGTTTTTGCCCCTCGAAGTCTTTATACAGTTTATAGACTTTATCAAATTCCCGCTCTAGCGTTTTCATCTTGTATATTTGAATAAAAGAGTCTTTTTACAAATTCTAAGACGTTTATTCGTTCTATACCGTGTTCTTTAGCCTTAGCTTCACTTGGGTACATATATAGCTATGTATTGATAATCTTTTAGTTTATCATACGGTGCTATAATTGTAGCAGTTCTGTTGGCTGATGTATCGTCAAGACTTGGCAGTTTCATTCTTGGGTTTAACGGATCAGGTACTTTTATCCTTTTATCATTAAGTTGGAAGTTATATTTTTAACTGTGGATAGCTGTTTATAAGTTCAGCATTAACAGCCATATTGCCGTTATAAAATGGATGTGCAAGTGTGTCTTTTAGTACAAAGTACATCTGAAACACAATATGCTATCAAATCAGCCAGTTGTACCTCAAAAGCTTTCTTTAGAATTACTTTTGTCACCTTTTAACATTTTGATTCTCTATAATCTGTAAACCTAAGTTACCCGCGATCTCTTTTTAATGCCATATGATTATCTGCACCACTTAACTTAGGGTACGTCAATATGTTTACCGCTATAGAGCCAGTTTTGTCTAATGTTTTTAGCAATAGGCTTTATCATTTAGAAACACAGGCATATTTTTGTTTATAATATTGAAATAATGTATTATTGTGAGTTATACATTATTTGTGCAGTTGTAGTTTTATTGTTAAGACTTTTTAAGTTTTGTGGTGGCATCACTTTAGCTGATACACTCATAGTTGCATCAAAAAGAGTGCAAAGCATAGTTGTATCATACTGAATACCGTTAAAGTCTGTTACATAGTAAGACTTTTTGTTTGTAAGTATAGTATCTACCATATATTCATCTTTAGCTACAGGTATAACTATGTTTGAGGGGTATATCGTAGGCAACTGATACTTCCTCATATTCATTTGTGTCTTTAAAACTCCCGGAATCTATTCCCCAAAGTCTTGCAAATGTGTCAATACATTCTGGTTTGTTTAAATCAAGCCATTCTATTTTTCATTTGTTAATTGCTTTGTTTACAGTAAAAATAACAATATTAGTCTTTATACGATTCTATGTCAATATTATTTGACATAGAATCATCTATTTTATATACGATTAAAAATCTTATTGTCCATGTGAAATGCACCCATGAACACAAAGTATGTTTTATCATTTATGATTACAAACTTTGTTGTTTCCGTATCGTATATTAGGTTTTTCATTCTAATACCTCCGTTCTAGTGAGCATACGATACCTTGATTGGGCAAATATCGGTATATCTTTACCTGTGGCATTTAGTGCAGCAGCTGACCAGTTGTTTAATCCATATCTACTGATAAGTGGCTCAGGTGTAGTCATTTCTGCATTGGTTATTCTTGTAGTAGCTGTACTCTTGTCAATAACCCATCTGTAGTACTTGGTAGTACCTGTCACTTCATCTGTAACTTCCATTTTTGCATCACTACTTATGCATATACTCATAAGTTTTTCTGTAAACGTTGATTTTGTTAGCTCAACACTTGCTTTTGCGTTTTCTTCACGCCATTTCTTATATAAATCGTATGCAAACTGAAGTGGAACTCTATCCCACTTAAATTCAACAACTACATCATTATAGAATTGTCTTAATGTATCATTGCTTGCCTTTATCTCAGATAAAGTTTCTTTTTGCAACCTCAGGCTCGTCAATATCGTAATATTCCGGTACAAGCATGAGCATTTTATAAAGTACGTACTCAAGAGTATCCTGTCTACCAAGGTAGTCTTGCTTGATCCACTTTTTCTCTTTTCCTGTAAAGCATTTATCCATAGGTATAGAGATAAATCTTCTATAAAGTGAATCTGTAGTATCATTTATTTTAGGTATACCGTTAATACACTGTATGATTACACCTCTAAATCTGTAAGATGTAATGTTTTTTGTGCTTTTCATTTTAGTGGAATTTTATCCTTAGTGATTACAGCCTTAAGCTTATCTGCGTCTTGTAAGAAGCTTGAAACAGGGTTTTCATCACACATTATTATGTTTTTATTCTTTATAGGGCTTAGACCAAACTGATCACCAAATTGTTTTAGCGGTACAGTTGCTATGTTTTGTCCACCACAAAGGTTGTTGATGAGCTGACAATATGAGCCCTTACCATTATTACCACCTGGATTAAGTAAAAATAATGCTTTACCCCAAGCTACGTTAGGTCTGATTGTAGCACCGATATACTGCCACAATGTATTTATAACAGCAGGGTCATCTGATAATGAGTGAAACCAACTTTCAATATCCCAGTTCTCACCATGATCAGTATATATAGGTGGTCTTGACATTTTAGGGTTGAAGTTTACAGGTATCTTATTTATAAATACCATACTAGGTGTAAACGGTAAGAGTATTTTATTTTTGTAATCAAATATGCCGTTGTTTACAGCTACTAAGTCATTGCTTATAGTTCTTTGAACTGTCATTACATTGTTCTTTAACCACGCAATTATATCGTCAATATCCTTATCCTTTAAACCTCTATGATAACTTTGTATTAAGGACTTAATATAACCTGTGCTTGTGGTGTATAAGCCGTATGCCGTATCAAACGGATCGTCAATGTATACTGCCAGTTCCGCATTGTCATCTTTTGTATAATCAGAACTTTCAATGTAAGAAAGTTTAACTATACAATATATACGCATCATAATTATACCAATTTGTTGATTGGTCAAATCTTCATTTACCTTAAATGCACATGGATTTGTTTTATCAGCTTTTTAAAAGTTGGATAGCTGTTGTTACATATCCATAGAGTTCGCTTATAAACATTTCTCTCGCATTCATATCAGTTCTTATCTGAATGATTTCCTGCGGAGTTTTTGCTTATTAATTCATTAGTTAAGTTACCTACAAATTGCGATTTTGTAAGCTTTGCTTGTGCGTGTATCGGTGCCATGTTATTACCTCTCTAAACTAAAATGTAAAACGTGTTATACTGTCATCTAAATCAATATTTAATGTGTCTTTGCTTATTACAGCGTTTGCACACTTTTCTTCTATTATTGATTTAAGTTCATTTATATCACTTAGTTCATTTATATTAACATAGCCTACAATCTCGTATCTTTTTATATACAGCAAAATCCTTTGCCAGCCATCTAAACATTTGTGTATCAAACACAATCAATACTTTTTAGATGTTAATTGTTCCATTACATTGTCAGGTGAGGGACTATCTTGTATTTGGCAACTTCTGTGCTCCGACTACCAATCCATCTTCAATCCAATTCCTTACAGTACAACTTGATATACCGAGTGCCTTTGCCACATCACTTACTGTTACAGCCATTAATACTACCTATATACTTAAGTTTAAACCTTAAATATCCTTTCATAAATTTTATAGGTAGATTATAGCATAAATAAAAAGATTTGAAAAGTCGATTTTTCAATTTATAAGCATTATAAAAATCTTGTTCATTTGTAAATATGAATTGGTTATTTACTTCATCAAAGTATATTTTTGACGGTACAGTAACAGGTTCGTTTTATGTTATTCTTTACAAAATCTATGTTTGCTTGTTTATTCATATCAGCATAATATACTAATTTGTTATGCAACAGACCATTTATCTTTTGATTTATATTTTTACTACGTTGGGCAGGTTGTCTTTATTAAGATGGCTGTTTGCCCGGTTTTAAATCTGATAGCATAATTTCTTTATCAGCTATATTGAATTGCCGTTTATTGTTACGGATTTTAAGTCCGATTAGAATCAGAATCATTAGGATAATTAGAGCTATGTATTTTTTTGATTGTTTTTCATATGTTTATTTCCTTTCTTTAATTATGTGCCGGTAAATTACGTCAGTATTTGTCAGTAAATCGTGTCAGTAAGCACTGACAAAGGGTACTGACAAGGCTTATTTTGTCAGTATTTGCAATTTTTACTGACATGATTTTGTATAATATGTATAGCAAAATAGATACTACAGGAAATGTCTTGTTGATATTGCCTTTTTACCGATTTTCACTATTTATTACTAAATTATGAATTTTCTGTAAGAAATAGCTGTTTTAACAAATAATTTCTAGTTATACAATTTGTATAGTTGCAACTACAATATATCATTTTACAAGTAAAACTAACTAAATTACTGTCAGTGTCAGTGGCTTAAATACTGACATACTGACACGCTAAAAATACGATACTGACAAATACTGACATAAAAGAGTGGCTTAAAATAAGGTTTTTTTATGTTTTTGTCAGTATGTCAGTATAATATATATAATATATAAATTAATTTTTATAAGTATATATACCTATTACAATTCTTAATTTTACATTGTATACAATGAATGTTACACTGTAAAAATAAAAAGTTTATTTTTGGCACTGACATACTGACAAATTCTAGTTTATAGGGTTATTGTAATGGTAAATTATTATTTGTAAACCACCAGTATATGTTGTAAAGGTCTGTAGTAAACTTTGATGTGGGTGCTTGTCTACCTGCATTTTGGATTATTCCAAATAATGTATTTTTTAAAATTAGTTGCTGTTTGTATAACTTGAGCATCATTTAGTGTTGTATTACTTAATGCTCTAATATATTTATCTATACCGTTTATGATTGCTATATTAAAGTTACCTTTTGCGTAAAATCTTGCCAGTAGTGTGCATAAAATACACATATAGCATACATATTGTGGGTTCGCTTCTATCAACGTCATAGCTGATGTATGAATCCATATCGTTTGTCCAATTCTGAGGATTTTATTGATATAGTTTCCAATAATCTGTTTTTGCGTATAGATTATCTCCAAATGTATTACAAAAATAATATCAGATAATCTTTTTCGTTTTTTTCTACCGGGCAGGTCGCTACCATTATAAATATAACAAAAGCAATATGTGTAATATAGGTATAAATCATTTGAAATCATATAAATAACCTCACTTTATATTTTTGTCAGTTTGTATCATATAAGTTATCCAATCTCACTCTATATTTTGTATCTGTTATTCTTTCATATTCAAATCCTGATACTAAATTTTTCAACTGTATCGTTTACAGGCAGAGCGTACATGTGATCGAGATAAACAAGTCTTGGTGATATCACTTCGATTTCAACATATCTTTTTATTATTTGCTATACTCTCATATAAGTATGATTTTTACAAGGTTTATAGTTTGCATTTAGCTATTCCTTTCTATTAATTAAATTTGACTTTCATATTGAGTTGTATGTTTTTATTTTGATATATGTTCCTCACTTTCATTTATATTAAAAAAGACTTGCTGTAAGCAAGTCTTATATTGTTTTAGTACATTAGTGGTAGATTTAACTGCGTACAAACAACGTTCATTAAAAATGCATCTACATCTTCTGTGTATACTTCATACATTTGATTTGTTTGAATGTTCCAAACTCTAACAGTATCAACTCTTAAAATTATACCTGTAAACAGTGCTTGTACCATTGTATCACGTAAATCACTTGTTATTGAGTCGTTATTTGTGTTGTTGTCGGAGTTAAAACATAGTAGGTAGTAAGCATCATCTGTGAGCAGACAAGGCTCAAATATAACTCTCATTTTATCCAGTTGCTTTTTCTAATTCTTCCCGACGACCTCTTGATATATTTTTCAGCAGTAACTTTTTTTAAATAACTACTGTCTACTATACTGTTAAGCTTTTCGTCTTGGATTGGTAGAAAATCTTCGTCACCGCAGAATGTTGTCTGTAGTCTTTTATTTATCATGTCTACATCATCTTTGCTGAAGTTTTAAACTTTTAATCTGAGTGTAGTAACGCATTTTGTCCTGTTTTTACATATGCTAATAGTCTTGCTTTATCGTCAATGTTATTTGGCTTTATCCAGTCAGGAATGGATATTTTTCGCTTTGCACATATGCTAAATATTGTATTGTCTATATCATAGTTTTTTCAAAGAGTTTGCTTGTATAAATGGTGTATTATGTTTTGACAGATCAATGTAGCCGTCTTTACTGTTATGAGGTATGATTGTGTTGTCGGTTGTTTCCACCTGCGTTACTGTCATCATATTAAAGCATTTATTAACGTTTTCATTGCTTTTATATTGCATTAAGTCATTTACAAGTATTGATGCCGGAAGTGTGAACATTTGTTTTTAACCCAAGTAGCATATTGTCCTCAGCAAGCTTTTAATATTTTATCATCAACATTTACCATTTCCATTTGAAGTTCTTCTTTTTGTCGGTTTTACAAAGATAATGTCATGCTTACCTCTACTCATAGCTACGCAGAACAGATTTTTAATATGTCGGTTTTTGTACCCATATTTATTCGCTCATCAATGTATTTTTTTCTGTGAAATCTGTTATTATACAAGTATCTTTTTCAAGTCCTTTGCTTTCCATCATAAGTGGTGAAAATAGCCAGTGAATTTATTGTCTGAGCGTCTACGGTTATATTGTTATATCTATCTTTTTACATAGACTGTGTTTTTTTATTAAATTTATTAGGGTTTTGCATTTCTAATTTATTTAAGATATTTGACGCAATGCCGTTTGTTTGCTTTCCTAACACTAAAATATCTTTTTGCTTGTTTGTCGTTTAAAAACTCACAAGTGTCTTTTGATACTCATAATATGTATACTACAGTCATTGTTTACACCTATTATTTGCTTTTTCCCAAATATCTCCGATTCTTTTTGCATAACTTTCATTTAATCTAAAGCAGTAGGTGAATGTCTTTTGGATGTGATCACTAAGAACCCGTAATAAATTCTCGTATATCCAAGCTTGTCTTGTCATAGATTTTTGATGCATATCACCAACTACTATTATTTGCATATTGCGATTGTTTTTTTCTTTATAAGCTTTTTAACATGTCAGCAATTTCACCATCAATATCCTGGTATTCATCTATTACAAGCAGGTCTATAGGTGGTGTGTGCAGTTTTTCTTTTTACAAAGTTTTATCAATAGGTTTTGATACATTGTTTTTAGCGTAAGCTGATACATATTTATATGCATATCCGTGATAATTTGTCACAAAAGATATTTGGTGGTAGCCTATCTTTTTGTGCATCTAATTTTAAGAGCTTGTTATATGTAAGATATACTATCTTCTTGTTCGGATATACTCGTATATATTGTTTGCATAGTTCATTGATTGTAGTTGTTTTACCGCTACCGATACATGCATCTACAAGTACATTATGACCTTCACATGCAAGCTTTATTACACTTTGTTGTTCATCTGTGAGATTGGTGTTCATTTGATATCTCCTTTTTGTATGTAATTATACTTTTTAATGGTATTTTTACAAGGTACATTACACCTTGGATTATGTCAGTAAATACTGACAAAGAATACTGACAAGGTTTATTTTGTCAGTATTTGAAGTTTAATACTGACATAGTTTTATATATTTTGTATAGTGAAATAAGTGATATTGGAATTGTATTGTTAAAAGTGTCTTTTTGGTAGTTTTTGACATTTCTTACTAAATTATGAATTTCTCGTAAGAAATAGTTGTTTTTAATAAATAGTTCTTAGTTATATAATTTGTATATACAAAAGTCAAGAATAGCCTATTTACAAGTAAACTTGACTAAATTGTTGTCAGTGTCAGTGTTTCAAATACTGACATACTGACGTGTCAAAATTACGTTACTGACAAATACTGACATAAAAAGAGTGGCTTAAAATAAGGGTTTCTTAGGTTTTGTCAGTATGTCAGTATAATATATAATATATAAATTAAAATTATAAGTATATATATCTATTATAATTCTTAATTTTCCATTGTATACAACTGATATTGTAAGTTAAAAAAATAAAAAGTTTATTTTGGCACTGACATCACTGACATACTGACATTTGCCTGTAATTGCAAAGTGATACATATTTTTATAATACATATCACTTTGATAATTTATACATTTAACTCCACTTTCAATTCCTGTAGCTTGTTATTTATGTCTGCTAGTTTATGTTTCATTTCGTTGATTTCCTCACTGTTAGTGATGTTAACTTCGATTTGTTCATTTGCTAAACATTTTTCAAGCTCTGTCTTACCAATCATTTTTCTACAAATTCATATTTACTCATGTAGTCGTCGTATGTTTTTTTGTAGTTTTTCGGTTATACCTTTGATAAGTCTGAATATTCTTTCAACTATTGATTCTTGCATACTGATAGACATTGAGTATGTAGCTGTTCTCTTTAGTACAACTTCTTTGAGTGTTTTTGGTTGAATCCATACTTGATGCTCTTACATATACCTTTAAAACCATAGAAATCATCAAACAGTAGTACTTCTTGACGAGAATAAATGTCCATAGCACGATTCTTTATTGTTTCTTTGATACTTCTATCCAGTTCTTCTGTATTTCCATTATTAGGTGGCACATTGTTTGCTATTAAACCTATGGTATCTTGACTTAAGGATTTTTATATAGTTTACATCATTAAGCATTGAGTTGTAGTACTTTTGCAGGTTTATCATTTGTTCAAGCTTAAACTTTTATTTGTACTTTATTGTTAGCTAGTATTTTATACATACCCCTGAAGTTGTATTTCTAACTTTTTACTTTCATTTTGTAGCTCGACATAATCTTTTTATCCTTGAATCTCCGATTGCAAGTGCTTTTGCTTCTGCAAAAATTTAAGGTAGTTAGTCATCATTATCTACAATTCTATCAATATCTTTATTGTTCATGATTGTAGAGATAAATCTCTGCTTATTCTCCAGTGTTTTGCCATAGGTATGCGTCAAATGTTTTAGCTGTAATGTATCCATATATCAAAACTTGATTATTATTGTTTCCACGTCTTTTTAATTCTACCGGCTCTTTGCTCAAGGTCGCTTGGTCGCCATGGAATATCGAGGTCATGTATTGCAATAAGTTTATCTTGAACATTTACACCTGTACCAAGCTTTGATGTTGAACCTATAAGAGTTTTAACCTTACCTTGCCTTACAAGGTTATGCAGGTTTTCTTCTTCCTGTTTTTGTTTTAGCATCATGTATGTACTTTATCTCGCTTTCAGGTATACCGTATAACATAAGTTTTTCTTTTATGTCGTCATATACATTAAATATGCCCTGCTTTGGTGTTGACATATCACAAAATATAAGCTGAGTTTTTATCAGGAAACTTTTTATATACATTTAATACATTGCTGACAAGGTAATTTACTTTTGAGCTGGAATAGTCTTTTTCGTTATTTCTATACAGACGAAGATCTAATGCTATTTTCTTCCATCGTTTGTCACATTTAACATATTATCTTCTGTTGGATCTACTGCTCTAGCTTTTATTCTGTCAACTCGTTCGAGTAAATTCTTGTATAAGCTTCTTTTGTTCATCGCTCAGGCTCTATCTCTACAAGCATTACCGTCTCTTTTGGTGTTGGCAGGGTTTAAGTCACTTTCATTTTTAATATCTGCGATTTGAGACAGTGATGTTATCAGCTCAGGAAGAGAATAATATTTTACGATTCGGTTCTTTTGTCTGAATGTAGTTGCTGTCGGATCAAGCTCTATTACATTTTTCCACCTTACCGAATATAGAAATCCAGTCATCAAAGCTTTGGATATTCTTATCTTCAAGTTCCCAAGGCTCAAGGTATCTTTGTATAGTGTATAGCTCATTTACGGAGTTACTTATCGGTGTACCTGTTGCAAATATTATCTTTCCGTTATGCAATGAATTTATGTGCTTTGTTTTTAGGTACATATCGAATGCTTGCTTTGAGTTTGTAGTAGAGACACCTGCTACATTTGACAGCGATGTTGTGGTATACAGGTTTTTATAGATATGAGCTTCATCTACCACAAGACAATCTATACCTAAGTTCTCAAACGGCAGACAATCTAAGTCTTTATTTACATCTACCAGTTTTTTCAATTTGGCTTTGTATTTGGATTTTTCTTTTTATTTAAGGCTCGTATTTTTGCTTTGCTTTGCTGAGTCCGTTATTCCATCGCTGTATTTTTGTTGCATTTATCATATCGTTTATCTTTGATATTTCGGTGTGGACTTCTTTATCAATTAAATCTTCTCCAATTCCGATTTTTTATGAATTGCGAGTGACCCTATGATTATTGCATCATACATATTCATTGCAATGTTGTTGATGAACGCTTTTCTGTTTTCCTGGTTCAAAGGATTTTTCATTTGCAAAACATACATTGGCAGTAGGATACAGGTTGTGAAAAACTTTCAACTGTGGCAGGGGATTAGGTTGTTTGGAACAACAAATAAAGCTTTGTTTATAATACCCAGTCTTTTAAGCTCCATAATACCTGCAATCATGGTATATGTTTTACCTGCTCCCTACACAATGACCAAGAAGTGTGTTTTTATTATGGATTATTTTTGCAATAGCATCTTTTTGATGTTTATCAAGGTTGATATTTTTTTGTTTGTGTTTTCAAGCAAAAGATAATCACCTGTTACGTTCTTGATTTTGTGCGTCATGAATTTTTTTCTCATATAGAGTTTCAAGATAGTCTGCATAATTTGTTGTGACAAATTCCGCAAATGCTTCTTTTAGCTTTTTCAGCTCGTTGCTCTAAAAGTACAGTACCTTCTTCATCAAGTACTGATTTATTGTTTATATCTTTTTTTATATACTTTTTAGAGGTGAGTTTGACATTAACTTTACTAAGACACCGAACGCTGTATGAGTTGAGACAACCGAACTCGTTATCTTTGGGACTTGATGTGGTTGTTTTTTATAGCTAGTATCTCATTTGTCTCAGTTCTTTTTAGTACAGGTGCTCTTGTATTTGTATTTACCCATATATTAAGTACTTCATTTGCAAATCTTTCAAAGATAAACATTGGTATCCAATATGATGCAGGAGTGATTCACAAGTCGTTTATTGATACGCTTTGAATAGTACTTTTCTAAATCCATTATTTGTTCTTTTATATTATTATCAATTACGGTTGTATATCTTTAAATATGGCATTTAGTACTTTTGTACTTTCAAATGTGTCGTTACAAGTATTATTTATTATACTCATTAGATAATTTAATTGTTCTTTGTCGGTTATTAGCTTTATATAGTCTAAATCTTCCAGCATATGACTTGTTACTAAGTTATGTTTATAAGCTATAGCATTTATTATTTCTTTAGCATTTTTCTCCTTCATATAATAAAATAATCAGGATCATCACTGTTTGATAATATATCATCTAACGTTTGTGTGATTTTTATTTAGCTGTGATATTTTGAGCGTATTTATTTTTGCTCTCATATTACCTGAGTAATACTCTTCGTTTGGCACTATTTTTTTGTGTAACAGGATCGACTCTTAGATTATACTTAGTTGTTAATTCAGCTATTGGTGTACATGTTAATTCGCTTACGTATTTGGCATCAAAAATACCCCTTGTTGTTGTAGCTTAAAATTTTTGCAGTATCAAAAATCACAATTTTTAAGTTTACCGTGTTTGTTCTCTAAATATGTCTTTTTGTTAGAATATCTGATTTTTTTCATATATGACTACTTTAGGATCGTTTGTAGCTTTTTGTTTTTTTCAAGACTTAGGACTGCGTAAAATTTATTATTGTTCACAAACTTTTTGCATGTTTTGTTTACTATGCAACTGTCCATATCACCAATGTAAATGTTTCATATTCTTTATTTAATTTTGTGTTGTCTTTTGACATTATACATTCAGATAATGCATAGTACAGCTTTTCTAAATCTTGAGTTTGTGGATCCTGTATTGCAATTTCATTGGTATTTTTCACTATGTTTTTGTGTTTTATCAGGCATTTCTTCAAGCTTATACCAAGGTGTTTTAATTGCTTTTTGCTTTTTCTATTTGTTCAACTCTATAGCTTAGGTGTGTTGGTATGATATCAGGTAGTGGATCAAGTGTTTTTTACCCATTTACCGAATCTGTCTTTTTTTGTTGTTTCTATACCTAAGTTTATAGATATATCCCTTAGTAGATTTTTGTCTTGTGTTAAGCTCTAACGCATCCAGGTTGTTAGTCTTTTGCATACAGATTATGCTTGTGCAAATGTCTGTATTTTTAAAAGTTTCGTTATGCAAGTTTATAATTCTCTTGAAACTACATTCGTTTGTAATTTTATTTAAAATTACTTCATTGTTTAATAGTGAAGTGGGTACAATCAGTAGTAATACACCTTTGTCTACAAGTAAGTCTATGCATTTATACACGAAGTACTCATGGACTTTTAGGTTTAGATTTTTATAATCCGGATCATACATAACCGTTGATACAAACGGTACGTTACCGATTATGATATCGAATTTTTTACGGGTTTAAAGTCTTTAAAGTTACAGTTATGAATATTAGCATCCGGATGTAATAACTTTGCAATCTTACTTGATATAGGGGATAATTCAACTCCTGTATAGTTGAAGTTTGTGTTATCTCTTATCATATTTCCGATACCACATGACGGTTCCAGTATGTTTCCACTTGTTATATTGTTTATTGTAAGTTGCTCATAAATCATATCTACAACATCAGCAGGTGTATAGAACTCACTTAAGCTGCATTGCTTTAGTGTTTCTATTTCATTGTCTGTTAGATAGTTGTTTATCTCAGTGCTGTTTATTATTTCATTTAATTTTTAATCCTGAAAACTCTTTTAGCTTTTCTTTATTATTATCTTTTAAATCAAGTAATAAGTTTTTCTAATTTATACATTTTTATCCTCTCCAGTTATGTATTGTATATTTAAAAAGTATTGCAATAGTAATATTTGTTTGCTATAATATAACCATCGAAGGTATTTCGATGATATTATTGTTTCCTATTTGTTATTGTTATAGTTACAGCTAAAAAGAACCTCATATCGGTGCCGAGGTTCTTTTTGTTTAATCAATAATTGGTATTGTCACATATTCTTTTTGCGTTAAATGCTTTATAGTCAATACATAGGTAAATACAGTGATAGTGATTGTCCTATTGCATGTATAAGTGGACTTAATTCATCGTATACTAAATTTGTTTTTATTACACCGCTAAAGTAACGCTGCTTTACTATCGGTGTTTCTTAAATCTTGTTTTCTTTCTATCACATCTCCAAATATTGCCTGTAAATCTTCGTTTCTTTCATTTTTCTAAACCTTTTATGATGACTTTTAAATTTTTTCATTCATCAGGTTTTTTTGTTCTTATGATATCCATTACAAGATTATCATATCGTTCAGATGATATAGTAAAACTGTCGTTCCATGTACGAGTTCCATCTATTTGTACATCAAAGACATGTTTTTGTATGAGTTATGTCTATTGTTTTTGTAGTGGCGTACAATCTGATATATCTACTATATTTATCAGCGGTTCTTTTTTCTACGATTTGTTTTAAATATTCCGGATGTAACTGCAAATCGAATAAATCAACATTAAATAATTCTTTAAGTGATGAAATGATCATATTGTGAACGGGTTTCTCTGTTAAATGTTATGTCTGTTATTTCGTCATTTTTGCATTACAAATTTAGCCTTGTTTTGATGATAAAGTAGGCAGTTATCACTGTTTTGCAAATATAGGGTGTACAGGTCTATATTCAATGTATAGAGCTTTTCTTATCTATGTTGTGCCTTAATAATATATCTTCCCCTTGTAGCATTGTATTTGATGATATGTTCGTTTGCAATCATGTCATCAAACATATATACTACTGGTTGTTAAACCTGATGTTGTATTAGTTGCAATTTTATGAAGTTTCATATTTTTAGTCCTTTCTGTTTAATAAAAAAAGAGTTTAAAAGTATATCTTTTTATGTTATAATATCTCTTATAATAACTAATAGGAGATAATATATTTATGAGTTTATATACTGATTTCATCAGTACTGTTGATGTATCACGAAACGGACGTGATACACTATATTGTGACAGTTTTTGATATTGTTACTTTTTAAGGAGTTACTTATTGAACCCATTACTATTATGAGTGACTATGATTGTGATGGGCTTAATGCAGGTCTTGTTGCATATGGTATGCTAAAACGTTTGGGTTATAATGTTCACCTTTATTATAATGATCCAAGTGTTTATGCTAATCAAAAAGTATGCTTATGGTTTTAAACAAAGCTAATGTTTCTGATATGTTATCAAAAGTATCCTGAGACAAAAACAATTATTACAGCAGATGAGGGTATTGGTGCTGATTTGTCTTTTCTGCCGGGTAGATACAATGTTATTATTACGGACCATCATGTGGGCGAGCCTAGTGACAGTGTTTCTGTAACTTTTGACCCTATGGTTCTTGATAATTTTAAGTTTAAAGGTATTTGTGGTGCGACTGTTATATATCAGCTTATCTATCAGTTGGCAATACAGTTAGGTGTATCTGATGATGTACTTTTTGATATTTCCTGTTTTTGAAGTATTCGCAGGTATTGCTACCATAGGTGATAGCATGCCTTTAACAGACTTTAATGTTGGTCTTGTTAGGCGAAGTATCAAACGTCTTATCGGTATTATGAACGGTTTTTGTTTATTCGGATGATTTGCTTGTTAATAACGCATATACAGCACTGTTTAACATCATTAGTATGTTTGATGATAAGATTCATATAGATAGTGGTTATATGCCTTATTTTTTTGACAGCTGAGTTTATATCCTTTTATTATGTTCCTCTTATAAACACTATAAAGCGACTTAATAAACCTTGTAAGTTGTTTTATGATGTGTTTTTAAATGCACAACCTGTCGATATGTTCTTTCAATTTAACGAGGAACGTAAGCAGTTTGTAGAGGAAGTGTTATCAAGTATAGATGCGACACCCGATGTATTAAATAAGCCACCATTCTTATATTTTATTAATGAGGATAAATACAGTGTTGCAGGACTTATTGCTAATAAAGCTTATGGAAGCAACAGGTTATCCTACTATCGTTCTTGATAAGAATACTTTTGCATGGTTCAGGCAGGAGCTTTAGTTATTTTCCGCTTTTTGTCTCTTTTTGAAAGATAACGGTTTTCAAGCTGGTGGTCATGAACCGGCGTTTGGTATTGGTTAAAAGTATGAGTGATGCTGACAGACTTTATAGTCTTTTTAAGTACATCATTTGTTAAGCAAATGGATTTGTCTTATTTCAAACGATTATCACTTACATCAGAATCTGTTGTGCTTGATCTTATTGATTTTTATATGCATCTTAATAATCACGAACCGTTTGGTGTAGGGTTTAAAATGCCTTTGGTTGCACTTGACATTTGTTTTTCTCAATTTGCAATGAGAGTTTTTAAAGGATAAGCATATTAAATTATCGTACCCTAATACAGACAATCCTTTGATTGATATTATGATTTTTTAATTATCATGATTATTCATGTTTTTCAAAATGTTTTTAGATATTACTCAGTGTGGTGATTTTTAGGTGTACTGTTGTTGGTTGCTTATCACCCAATTATTTTAACGGTCGCTTTACCTTTTACATTTCTTTTGCAATGATTTATTCTAATAAAAAGCCGGTCTAATATATTAGATCGGCTTTTTATTATTACTAGTCATTAGTCGCTTTAGATAATTTTGCACCGTAGTCTGCATATGCATTTGATGTATCAATTATCTTATTTAATTTCAGTATAGGTGCATCTATAGTAAGCCATTCATAGCTTACGTTTATAGCTTCAGGGTTAGTGTATATTGCTTTATATAGTCCGGTACATTTGTTTTGTAGTAATTGATTTTTAACGGTATTGATTTACCGTTATCATCTTCATCTGTTGTATGTATTTCAACTGATGTACCTGTGTACAGAGTTCTTCGGTGGATTCATGTAGTAGTCAATGTTGTTTTGCGATTTTGGCAACATCTTTTAACCAATCCTTTGCAACACCTGTTGTTGTTACTTCACTTGTAATTTCTGCTTCATGATTCATGATTATGGTAACTTTTGATAAGTCATCCGGATGTACAATATATGTCCAATCATCATATACATTTTTGGTTTAATAGGGTTTTTAGCGTCATTACCTTTTTAAGACGATATCACCTTTTTATAATTGTAGTCATATGTATTTACTGCTGTGTCATATATTGTTGATCCTGTTTGCATGTTTACTATCATTTTTTTAATCCTCTTTTTCTAAATCTATATTTAATAATTTTTGCCTTTTTCGATTACCACTTCTCGTAGTAGCCAATCTGTATATTCTTCTCTTTGCATTACAAGGATTTTTTTAAAATGTAATGCGGACTAAGTCTTCTACAGATTGTATTTTTTTGCTCTATATTCGTTTTGTATTTTATCGTTTTTCTCTTTTTTTGGTATGACTCTAGTGATGTAGCTAATTTTGATACTTCCAACATCTATAGGTGAAAATCTGAAATTATGATACGCAGATGTTACATCTGTTATGTGTGCAAGTTCTTTACCTGAGCTTTCATCATGGAAAATCTTTTCGATTGTTCCTTTTTAGTATTGGCGAGTACTGTGTTTCAAACCAAACTCTTTGACCTATTTTTAACTCCATTTTCAAAACTCCTTTTTTATATATAAAAAGGCTGTCGATTTATCGACAGCCTTTGCTACTGTACTATACTTTTTGTTAGTAAATTATTACTGTTGTTTGTCCCTAATTATTATGTGTTGACTTATTCTTGCTCTTGTAAATGCAACATATTCTTTTTTGTAGAACTGAGGTAGTTCATTTTTGATGTATTTGTTTGTTTCATCTATGAATATATAGGCGTGATCAAACTCCATACCTTTTACAGCATGTATAGTTCCTATGTTTTAGCAATGATTTACTTGTTTTGTTCGTTTGTTTGGTTTAACAAGTCAAGTGCTGTTAATTCATAGTTTATCATTGCTTTTTATAAAATTAGTTTTTATCTATGTTTGCGGATCAGAGCAGATGTTATTTATCGTTTGTATATCTGTGTCACTTGGGTTTTTATTTTACCAATGATATTTAAAGGCATTTTATTTTTGGTGGATGTGAACTCTTCCCAGTTATTAAGTATTGGTTTTTCAATACTTTCCAGTATGGACGTGAATTTTTCACTTGTTAGTATATTTACATCACCGATTTTCTTTAATATATCTAACATACTTCCTTTATCATCGGTTGTGTACTCAAATGAATTTGATGTTAATACACATACACTTTCACCATTATTTATTTGTGTTTGTGTTGTGCTTATGAACGGCGATATACTGTTAGCATCAAAAGCCTGTTTTTGTGTTAATATATGCACATTGTTATTATGTTTGTTTTGTACCATTTATTTTTGATATGTCAGTATCAGGTATGATTTGTAGCGTCTTTGTAGCAAATGATAGTATTTCATCTGTGGATCTATAGTTAGTATCCAGGGATGTAGTTAGTACTTTTTCTTTAAACTCATGCATTAACTGAGGTAGAGCATTTCTGAACTCATATAGGCTTTGTGCTTCATCTCCTATTAGTGATATGCTTGCATTGTTCTTATACGCAATGGTTAGCATGAGAATCATTTGTATAAGTGAAGTATCTTGTGCTTCATCTATTATAATATGCCTGAATGGTGTCGTTATGTTGTTATAAAGAATATATTTTATTAACATGATTGTTGCAACTTCATATGTTATCATTTTATATTCATTTATCATATTTTCAATGGTATACATTTTTTCCATTACATTTACAAATAAATTATCTTTGTTTTTATGTCAGTATCAATACCTGTCAGTATTTTTAAACTGAGTTTCTGTTATAATTGATAAGCTTAAATATATGCTCGATAATAACTGTAATGTGATTGAATCAATAGTGTGTGCTTTGATGCCTGTACGTTCACTTAATTCTTTTTGCGGCGTTTTTGTAAATGTTGTTAGCAGTATTTCATTTTCGTTTATTCCGTCAGCAAGAAGTTGTTTTGTTCTTCCCTACTATCGTTGTTGTTTTTTCGGATCCCGCTACTGCAGTTAATGTGCTTAGTTTAAATGGTGATGTTATAAACATCTGCTGTCTGTCATTATATTCATTTATGTTTATTGGTGTATGGTTGAAAATCTGTGCATTATATAAGCTGTTTAGTAGTTAAAAATACATTACTTTTGGGTGGTTTGTATTTTTAATATACTTACTTATTATTTTAGCTACATTATGATGGATTTGCTCGCATTATCTCTTTGTCTATATCAAATGTAATGCAATTATTTACACACTCATAATGATTTATTGTGTTCTGATCCAATACATTTAGCCACCAAATAGGATTTACATTTGAGATTCTTCTATAACAGGATCAAGATTTTTCACCTATGTTTGGTTTGTCATGGCTGTATGTTATGTGATTATTTGTATCCAATTATTGAGTATTGATTTAATACTCTTCCCTACATATATACTTTGTGAATATGTATGATAGTAGTTATTGTTTGGCTCTTTACCCATACACTGTAATTCTTTTATTACATTCCTATTTTCTTTTGTTATAGGATATTGTTTCATTTTCAAATCCTTTCTAAGGCTGTTATTTTGCACTTTAAGCTATTATCTTATCGCACTCTTATTTACTATAGGGTACGATAAGTAATGTATGCTGTGGCTTAAAAATAATGCTGTTATATTTGAAGTAAATCTTGCTCAATATATCTGCTAGTAGATGCACTTTACCGTTTATTATAACTGTTTTTCTTTGACTTCTGAGTGTCATTAAATTTTCAAGTCGCTTTACTTTTGAGTTTTTCAATTTCACTTGATAAGTTATCTTTGGTTATATCATTTATATGATTTTGCCATTTCTTTAAGAACAGTAGAGCATCTTCAAAGTCCTATTGACATTATCAAATTTTGTTCTTTTTGTCTTATTATACCACCAGGTTCTACTTCAAGTGTATACCAAGGTGTTTCTACATCATCTGTTTTTCTTAAGAATAAAATGTAGCTTTCATGCTCATATATTCTCTTTAAGTAAATATTAGAATTTGCCACGCAATGGTTTAGTGCAATACCCTCATAGAATATATCCTCCCGGTTTATCAGGTGTAATAATGCTGTATTTGTTATCATTATATTCGTATAGCTTTTAGATCATCAAATGTTTGTTGTAATTCCACTTTGTCCGTTGTTTGTTTTAGCTCTTTTAGTATTGGATTATCAGTGATATTTTTCTATCTTTACTTTTGCTTATAGCGGATTTTATATTTTTGGTCTATTTATTGTGTTTGATGTTACCTGTTTTTCAAATCAACACAATTCATGATGTATTTGTTGTAATCGGTAAAGTAGATACAGTTTTTTACGCAATGTTGGGATATAATTAGCAAACTGTAGTAGTGACATTTTGGTTACATTTAATAAATTAATGAACTCATTGTCAGGTCTTTGGATATAGTGTTTAATCGTTGCTATTGTATCTTCTTTGTATTTCAATTTGTTATTGTAATTGAATACACACCATAATAAATCATCTAAACATTCTATAGTTGCAAGCTGTCCTTTAGTGATACCGAGTGCTTTTTGTAAGCTCTGTACTTTTGTGAACTACAACTTCGTCAGGATTTCATGACCACTCTTCTACAAGTCTATTTTTATTTAATTTAGATAGGCTTTTCAATTATATTTAATGTTTTATCTTTAACATTGACTATGAATTTATTTTTGTATAGTTGAGAGTGTTTTACATAATGTTTTTCATAGTTCTTATTTGATTCATATGTGATGTTATGCGTATAGTATGTAGCATGATGTGTACATTTTTGTTCCGGTAGGTTTTGTATAATCATATTTATTTGATTTACAAACTGTGAATTGAATTTGTTTTGTTTTAGTGATGTTAGGATGGCAGATAGTTTGTTTTGCTATGTTAGATATATTGGTGTTAATATTCTTGAACTTTTCTACCTGATCATCTTTTAGCTGTTCTAACCCTAATATTTCTTTTAAGTTTCTACCTTTTACTGTTAATATGTTTATATAGTGTATGAAAGTCGTTACTCTTTTCTGATTTTTATTAGTATGTTATATATTTCATTTGATATTGTTTTAAGGTGATCCATGTCTGCATAGAGTGTATTGATTTTTGAAAAATTAAATCTTCATTCAAATTATATTTTTGGACTATTGTATTCTTTGAGTTTTCTTAAATCACCTTTGTTTTCAATATCAAATGTGGTATATATATCAGTAAATGCTGATGTATATGTTAATACGTTGTATGGTATTGATGTGTAGTTACGGGATTTATTTTGTATTCCGTAATATTGTGGTTGATATATTTTTTCTAAGTGATATGGCTTAAATATTATCGCTTTTTCTACATATTGAGCTATATCTTCTGTTATACATTCACTTAGTGGTTTTGCATCTAAATCATTGTATTTTACACTGTAGATTGGATATGCAGGTATCTCCAGTAATATTTTTGTTATTTTTATTGATATGCTTTACTATAGTATGTATTACCAATGATCTGTATGATCTATTTTTCAAAATAGGTTTTAACTGTACCATCTGTATATTTTGTTGCATACTTTTACATATGGTAGTACAGGAAGAACAGTTGCTTCTGATTTACAATTTGGGCAGGTGGTTTTTGTTCTTGCTTTTAAGCGTTTGGTAAAGTCACTTTTACATTTTTGTACAAAAAAACATTTGGTTTTGTTATGTACTATTATTTTTGCGGGTAGTGCAGAGCATGTATTTGAGTTTTTTATATTATCTTTATCAAGATTACCTATCACTTCCTTGATTAGTGTGTGTGGTCATCAGGTTTTATTTAGTGTAAATGTTTTTGATGATAGTTCGTTTAGCAAGTCTGAATAAGGTAAGGCTCTTTTCACACTTTCCGTCTGTTAGTTCAAACTTTTTTTAGGAATCTATCTATTACGTTTTTTTAGATGAATCCTCAATGCTTATAAATGATATATTGTCTGTTACTTTGTTGCCGGACCATTTGTCTGTGATATGATTGTAAGTAAGTCTTTGGTTTGGCTTTTATAAATATAGTTTTTTTCTAAGTTTTTGTTGTTATATATGTAGATACATAATATATTATTTGATACTTTTGCTGTGATGTTTTTGTATATCGGTGATTTTATTTTTCTACTGTCTTTTATTTTTAATAGTTCATTCTTATTCATTGGTCTAATCCTTCTTTGTTATAACATTTGTTTATTTGTATTTTTACCATCTACTGTTAGCACTTTTGATTTCATTGTCAGAAACAAATATTAGTTTTTCACCAATATTACTTGCTAATAGATACACATCTTGTTTTGCTGTGATTTTTAAAGTTTTTTTACGCTACAGTATGGTTGTGTTTTTAGTAATCCAGTTTTATGTTTTAAGTAGTAAATTATTTTCTTCTTTTACTAAGTCTGCCATACTTAATTCTTTTAGTATAGTTATTTTAGAGCTACAAATAATACCGTTTGCATCGTCGTTTATATCACCTGATAGTTCAACCTTAGCAAATTTGTCCTTATACCAATCAAGTACTTTTAACGGCTCTATTACAGCGTGAAAGCCTTTATTTCTTGTTTTGATATTTTCGCTGTCAGAGTAGTTTTTCGCTATATGTTTGACCTACTTTTATATTTAAACGTTCCGTGTCCTTGAGTGCATCTCATTTTACTGTCAAAGCCTTTATAAGCTATCATTTCTAATATTATGTCCTTTCTTTAAAAGTGTTTCTTTGTATAAAAAGATAGGCTGTAAGCCTATCTTTTAATTAAACTCAGTATGAGCGATATTGTTTTTTTGTCAATATCATTTTCAACATCTGTTATGATACTTTCAATGTTTTTATTTATTTCATTTTGTTTTTCTTTTTCGACTTCTAGTGCGGCTTTTAATTTTTCGCTAAGCTCGAGTTTCTCTCAGGTGCTTGCTTTGTCATCATAGAGTCTATAAGATGTGTTTCACCAACTAATATACATAGTTCTTTAGCTCTTGTTATTTCAGTATAGAACATCTTCCTATTCATCATGTAATTTTTGATTTGACGATATAGGAAGTATTATTACTTTAAACTCAGATCCCTGAGACTTATGTATGGTTATAGCGTTTGCAAGTGTTATTTGCTTTTCGCTTAAATCCTCTTTGAAGTATTCTACAGTTCTGTTGTCGTATTTTACCGTCATTATTGCTTCTGTTTCATCTACTTCAGGATCGTAATGAGTTACAACGCCTATTTCTCCGTTCATGACATTTTTTATCATAGTCATTTACGGTTTGTATTACTTTTGAGCCTACTCTAAAATCATTAGTGCCGTTTAGGATATTATTTAAGTTTGCTGTACTTAAGAATTGACCTTCTTTGGCATATGGCGTTAAAATTTGTATATCATTTATCGGATCAATCGTTTCACCTTTATTCTTATAAAGTACAGGTATAACATCATTTGTAAGTTGTTCTACCCAACGGTTATATGGTCAGGTGGACAGTTTAGTTGCACAATATCCATATCATAACTAAAGTGACTTGATGGTGGAATCATATTTTGTACACTTCTGCCTTGAATAATTGTTTTTGCAACTTTATTTATGGTTGAGTTACCACCTTGACGGTATACAGTTTCTAACTTTGTTGTATTAAATGTTTGCGATAAATCAGCTAATACTCTACCGGAGCAATACTCTGTAGCTGATTTGTGTCACCTACAAAAGTAAACTTTATATCGTTTACTTTTTCTTTGATTGAGCATGTTAAGTAATCGTGCTAGGTGCTGTACTGCAATCATAGATGTTTCATCTATGATTATATGCATATGATCGTGTATTACATCTTCTTGTAGTAACTTACTTGCAATAAGCTTGTCTACAGTATGAGCATCATGGTCTGTTGTTTCATGCATCCTGTTTGCAGCTTTACCTGTAGGTGCTAATAACAATGTTTGATAGCCCATGTTTTTGTATTTTTATGATATTGGATATGATAGTTGTTTTACCTGTTCCGGACCACCTGTTATAATGCTTATATTGTTTTTCAAGTGCGTTCTTTACAGCAGATTTTTGTATGTCATCAAGTTTATTGTCAAGTTTTTAAGTCTTTTTTCTTTAGGCTTTTCTTGCAGGTGTACTTGCTATAGATGCAAGTTTTTCTGCGATCAACTTTTCCATGTTCCACATACTTTTTGTGTATAACATTTTTCACCGTTTTGTCCGTCAAATATGAGTTCTTTACCTTTCATGTTATCTATTGCGTTATTTTATATCATCCGACTTTATCCATTCGTCTTGTGGAGCGTTTTTCTCTATTTGTTAAGACTTTACCGACAGTATTTTTAGATAATATGTTGGCATAAATGAGTTACCTGTTTGTCTTATTACAGAGTCTACGTGTGTGTAACATAGGCTTTTTACTCGTTTTTATATCATTGTTCTTTATATCCATACACTCTGCAATTTTATCTGCAGTGTTAAACTGTATTCGTAAGTCCTCTGTATGGTTATAGATTTCTTCAGGATCTATCGCATGACCATTAGGTTTATTATTTTTCCTTTTTTTGCTTTGTCCATGTTTTTAATTACAGGTTTTAGCTTTTTGTTTTATCAGTTCAATATCTTTGTTTTTGTTGTCAGTTGCTTTTTGCATCCGGTACAAGTTCGATTAAACGTTGTAGTACATCATTATCAAGTACATCCTCGATTGGCTGTTCTTTTTCGTTTATTCTAATTTTGCCATCGTAGATATCAGGATTTGCATATCTGATTATGTCTCCCAATGCATCTGTTCTACTTAATAGTATGTTTTTGTTTCGGCACTTATAGGTAGCTTTTTAATTATGCTGTCTTTATCTCTCTTGTTTTGAAATAAAAACTTCGTCATATAAAAATGCACAATCGCTAATTGTTGTACCGAAGTCATTTTTTCTATTGCGTCGTATTCTACGCAAACTTTACCGTTAACAACAAGAGCCATATTTGGCTTGAATATTTTTATTGAACCGATTTCTTTTTGTTCTTTGTTTAGTGTGTGTTGATGTAAAAGCAAAGATGTAGTTTTCATTTAAAACTCCATCTTTGCTAAATGCACCTTTTTGTTTTAGGGTAACGTTGTACACCTAAATAACCTTTTACTTTCATATTAATATCCTTTCTTATTTTTAGTCTTTGTATTCGATTAAGATATTGTTTTTCATCAGGTATAACGGTGATACCTGTATCTTCATCGTATACATCGTGTGCATAGTATTTGCTTATGTCATCAAAGAACATGAGCTTACCATCACTTCTGTATGGTAGTGCACTTTGCTCCCACATTAAATCAAAATACTTCCACTCACCGTCTACATAAATTTGATTTAAGCTATGGTTGATGATTTCACCGTCTTTTGTTTTTATAGTGATACCAACAAGTTTTTACAGGTATACCCTGTAGTTTACATGCCCAGTAAATATAATGAGAAAATCCGTCACATACAGTACCATCATTTGAGTATAATGCTCCGTACAAGTTAGGGTAAAGTTGTGGTAATTTTGTAGCTTGACCGTTTGTGTTGTGGATGTTTTTCAAACCATAATCAATTATATCATCAAGCGTAGTAAGGTTCAATGCCTTTAGTTTTTTCCATGAGCTTTTACATAATCATCATAATTGTTTACACTGTTTTGTCCGTCTGAGATAGTTAATCTAAGGTTGTTTGGATCATCATATTGTGTAATTGTTGCCCAGGTACTTAATGTAGTGAGACTTATATACTAGTTAACATTTTGATTATGTCATCTTGTGTAAGGTTTAACTTTTCATACATGGATGCAAAGTATTGTTACTCTTTTGTTTTTAAGGAGTTCTACAAAGTATGGTTCTAATTCGGGAAAGTCCTCTACTCTTAACCATCTTCCGTATTCATCTACATAACGTGATGTGTTTATATCAGAATTAGGTGTTACCATCTTGGCTTTTTGCAAGTGTGTTATCACTTTGCATATAAGTAATAGAAGCTACCGCTTTTAAACCATGTATCAGTGCAACATCTGTTGTTGCACTTTTTAATTATTTCGTCATCACTTGGCATTGTATTTGCGTCTACAGTTGTAGCAGTAGTTGTTTCTACAGTAGTTGTTTCTACAGTTGTTTTATTTTTCTATTTGGGTTGATGCACATACCTGTTAATAAAGCACATGCTAAGAGTGCTGTTGTTATTAATCTTTTCATATGTTATGTCCTCTCTTTTTGTTTGAAAAAGCCCGTAAAAACGTTTAGGTTTTTACGGGCTTTTATATGACTTTCTTTTTAGTAATTGAATCCGTGAGGATTCATGTTTAGCTTTGCGACAGCGTAGCTTTCTGTGACAACAAGATTTTCTGCTTTTCTCCAATAAACCCATAAATTGGTGAGAAGTTGTTTTATCATGTAACGCATAGCCATATTATTTTTGATGGCTTTTTGATTTGTCTTTGTGTTTTGGCATGTTTTGTATTCTAAACTTATAGTCATAATATATTTTAGAATACATCGGATCTTTTTGCTTTTTATTATACAGGTTGCTAATACACCAATTAATTTTGATTTTTAAAATAGGGTTATATGTCAATCCTTTTTAATTGCGAGTTCACCGTTTTTATTTGTGTACTCATATTCTTCGGTGTCGGATCTTGACCTACCATGTGTTTTGAAGTTACCATCTTCATCTGTAATAGGTTCTCCGTTTTTATCTTTTGGATACTACAACATCAAGCCCTGCATACTTATGAAATGCAGATGCGTGTCTTGCTTTATATGGATCAGGTACGTAATGATGTTAGCGACCATAACGGACCTGCAACCTTTTTATATCTGCTAAGAAGTTTATATATACAGGATGATTTTCTACAGCTTTTTGAAGTAATTTGGTATATGTCTTTTCTGATTCCAATAGAAAAATATATGCCTTTACCTGATTATATTCTTCCTCTGATGTTATGAAGTTGGTTTTTTAAATCAGATATACTTTTCTTTATAGATTTGCTTTGTTCATCTTTATATGTATTGATTTTTCAAACTCACTTAGAATATCTTTTCTAAAAGAGATTTCAGTTTTTTCATCATCTTCAAATTTCTTTGAAAAGATTTGTAGCAATCTGTTTGAGGTTGCAATTCTTAGCGATTGTGCATCGTATAAAAGTATTTTAGGCAGTTTCTTATTTCTTCTTTTTTTCATTTTCTTTTATCTCCTTTGTGGTTCGCTTATTAGTAATGGTTTTAATATCTCATTACGGCGTTTATTTATAATGTATTTTGTTGTGTATGTGACACGCTAGTGTGAATGGTTTACTTATTTCATAAGGCACACTTATTTGACATTGGGTTATATCATTCTATATGGTACGCTGATTATTTTTGAGTTAAGTCTTTACATATGGCACACTTTATATTGTTTTGGTTTGTTTTCCTCATATGGTACACTTTTGTATTTTTTTGGTTTTACTTATATTTATACGGTACACTCTGTATAAATGGTTTTACTTTTTCTATATGGTACACTCTGTATGAATGGGTTATTTTTCCATATGGTACACTTTATATTATTTGGGTTGCTCCACCTCTACGGTACACTTTGCAATATTGGTTTTCTTTTCCATATGATACACTTTATATTATTTGGGTTGCTCCATCTCTACGGTACACTTTGCAATATTGGTTTTCTTTTTCCATATGATACACTTTATATTATTTGGGTTATTTCCTCTATATGGTACACTTAATAATTGTGGGTTTATTTTTCCATATGGTACACTTTTATAAATTTGGGTTTATTCTTTTATGGTACACTTGGATTTATTGGTTTACTTTTATCCATTGGTGGGTACACTTTTTAATCTATGATTTAATTTTTCATATTGGTACACTTTTTATTCTTGGGTTGTTTTTATATCTTTGGTTATTTGAATGTTACTGTAATTTTTGATAATAAGCTGTCAAGTTTGTTTATTGCTATCATGTACAATACGATTAGTGCAATTATACTTAAGATTAATCTTATTATTTTTATTTGTAATTTTAATTTCAAATATTCTTTTACCGTTGTGTTTGTTTTTGCTTTTTAGTAATATCAATATGAAGATTATACCAATGATTGGTATATCTTCATATAATATTATTTTTAACCATTGTTTCTTTTTCATTCATAGCTTTTTCTCTAAATATTTTGTTGCTGTTACATCTATTATTTCTCCAATATTATTCACTTTAAAAATGTCATTAGGCGATATTATAAGTGATTGATTTAGTAAAGGATTGTAAAGTGTTAGTGTTTTGATATTCTCTTTGTTACTTGATAACATATAATATAAGGCAACTTGCATGATGTGATCCATTGTGAAATTTGACTTTGATATTTTTCAAATCAATATTTCACTTTGACTTTGAAAGTCTCTCTCCTGATATATGACCGGATATCTTGCAGTTGTTTTCTGTTGGTGTGTCATACGTTAGACTGTAATCACATGATATTATATCATCGCAGTGAATTTGTTATCAGTACTCACTAAGTACATATAAGATGTAAAGCTTAGTACATTTATAAAGCCATGCAATATCAGGGTGCTTTGATAAATATTGTTCTTAGTTCTGATTTTGATGCCTTAAGTTTCTCAAGATATTCACTGTCAGAAAATTGCTTTTGTTTATACTGCATATCCATTATTGTTAAAAAGTAAGATTTAGCAATAAGTTCCGTTAGTGTAGCATACGGATTATTTGTTTTTATATGCTATAATACTTTTGGGACAGGTTGTATATTAGCTGATTTATTACCTCTTTTGTTTTGGCATTTTTATTTGTTCATCATATGTCACTACATTTGATGCATTGATTATATTAATTACATCAGTATTTGTAATGCTATTTATTTGTTCGGTTTGATACATGAGTTTTTACAAACCTGTCAATTATGATTCCAAAAGTTCTTGGATCAATAATTTTTTCTTTTTACAAATCCAATCATCGTATATTGTTAGCATATTGTCTTTACAAAGAAGTGTGCAAGCATTTTGTATTTTTTTCCTAATGATTCATTGTTTGTGTAGTCGGTTCTTTGTTTGTTCTAATAAAATATTGATATCTATAAAAATATCTTCTTTTTACACCTGCCAAGTTGATTGTTTTTATAAAGGTTTTTTTACAGGTGTTATTGGTATTTCTTTTATCATACTTTACCTCTTAATTGTCAGGTAGTTGTAATCCGGTACATATTCATGATCGTAGTCATTATACTCATAGTTGTTATATTCGGATTGTATTCTGATGTGTCATTTTGTACATTTGATATGGACTTTAACTTTTCATATTGCGATAATACAGCCTTGTATTCAGCATTATATTTATCATAATCAGGTAATACTTTTTAACTCATTTAAGGAGTCTTGTATTTGTTTGTTTAATGTATTAAATGTATCATCATCAAGTTTGAATTGTAAAATTTTTAAAGAACTTAATGCATTTTCAAAGTTACTTATCTTTATTTTTCCAATGCTTTTTGTTGTTCTTTTTCGTTTTTGAACTTTCTTTTTGTTCTTGTTTGATTTGCTTTTTCTTGTGACTTTGCATTATTGTATTCGTCAATTTTTTTGCTTGCCAGCTCGGTATTTCTGTCTTTAGTAAATTTGTTTTACTTTTCCAGTCTAGCAAGTAATTGAGCACGTAAGTTATCATCTGTTATCAGCTCTATTTTTGGATTTTAAATTTTGATATTTAGTATCAAAATTTATTACATCTTCCGTAGAGGTGAATGTGCACATTTCATAATCAGCTACTTCTTTTTCAATTATGTCGTATTCTTTTATTTTGATTTTTGACTACCGTTTAATTTAGCTTTCTTTTCATTTGCATCTGTTGTTAAGATGAAGTCGTCTGTTTCTTCTATATTATTTGGTTTATCAAAAACTCAGCAGTTGGTAAGTTTTCATGTAGCATTGTCATTACTTCTGCCATATTTTACCTGAATATGTTTTGCCATATATACCCGGGCATTGGTCTAGGATTGTCGTATCCTGTCCATACAGCCACTGTATAATATTTAGAGTAGCCAACGAACCAACCGTCTTTTGTTATCATTGGTAGTACCTGTTTTACCAGCTACAATTTGATTAGGTACGTTTAATCCGTAGCCTGTACCGTAGGGTTTATCAATAACATCTTTAAGCATATCTGTTACAATATATGCTGTATTGTTGTCATATACTTTTACAGGTGTGTGCTGTTTTGTTATTAGTTCAATATTATCTTATTGATGTTACATATTCAGTGGCGTTATAAATACCGTCATTTGCAAGTGTTTCATATGCAGTAGCCATATCTGTTACAGTTGTTCCATATGTGAATCCACCTAGTGCCATTGCCATTGAGTTTGAATCAATGTAACTTAGATTTTTAAACTGCAATTTATCAAGATAACTCATACCAAATATCTATACCAATATTATTTAATAGAGAATAGGCTACTGTATTTAATGACCTTGGTAGTGCATCTTTTTATTGGATATCTCCATAATATTTATCACTTGAGTTTTTTTAGGTTTACCTTCTTCAAAGTGATCATTTACAATAGAGTTTTCTTGATATTTACCTGTATCTATTGCAGGTGCATAGTCAAGTAGCGGTTTGATTGTTGAACCCGGGTTGTCTTATTGAAAGGTACGCTCTGTTAAATTCATCATCACCTCTACCACCTATAATAGCATTTACTTGATGTGTTGAATTGTTTATTACAACTACTGCACCTTGGAACGCAGGCTTGTTTGTTTGAGGATCAATTTCATTAAATGATGCTAAGTTTCTATCAAGTATTTCTTGTACTTTAGGTTGCATATTATTATCAAGTGATACCGTTATGTTATAACCACCACTACGTAATTCATTGTAGATTTGATTATAAGTTTCTTTTATAGGTAGCTTTATACGTATCATATTCTTCTTTTGTTTTGAATGTGTATTTAAACTGAAAGTTGTTCTCATTCATCATTGCAAGTGTTGCAGAACGAATGGCATATGTTGTTGCATAAGTCTCTTTTGTTTTATTTGGTTTTTGTCCGTAAACAGTTAAATCTTTTGCAATATCATTTTGATAATCTTCGTCTGAGATTAAGTTTTGTTCTTTCAGTGTAAGCAAAACTTTGTTTCTCTTTTCTATTGCTTTGTCTTTATGTTTTATAGGATCATAATTATTTGGACTGTTTGAAAGTCCCACAATTATTGCTATTTCATCATCTGATAGTTCAGTGTTTGATTTGTTGAAATAGAATTTTGATGCGGATTCAACACCATAACAGTTGTTTGCATAATAGTTTGTATTGCAATACAACTCCATAACTTTGTCTTTACCGAGTCTAGCATCAATGTATGGTGCTAAGAGTAGTTCAGTTATTTTTCTTTTATAGCTTCTCTCATTTGTCAGCATGCATATTTTTATTACTTGCTGTGTTATTGATGAACCACCTTGAGTAATTTTTACCTCTATGCTTTTTAGTAAACTTACAACTGCTCTTTTGATGTTGCAAGAAAGTCAATACCCATGTGTTGTTTAAATCTTTTATCTTCAACAGCGATATATGCATTGACAAGTTTAGGATTGATTTCTTGTATGTCTTTATACTCAAAGTTGCTAACACTAATTCTTCCAAGTTCAGTCCCCTGACGTATCATATATGATAGTATCACTTATTGGAATTAGTGAATTGTTTTCCAGTTGTGATAGTTTATCAAATACAATTTGCCTAGATTCTTCTAATGTAGGCTTTTACTTTTACATACACAATTATTGATCCGATTATGCAGGCTATGATAGTTAGTGATATGATTGCAAGCAGGGTTTTTAATTGTGTTTATTGTTATGTATATAAGTATTGAAATTGTATTTACTATTGCATTTAGTATGGATTTAAAAAGTTTTCATAGATTAAATCATACTCCTTTTTTTAAAAACTGTTCCTGATATAGTTCTACAAATTTATCGGTTAATTTTGTTTGCCATGCATAGTCTAATATGCATGGTGCATCTTTTGCATGGTCTACATAATTCTCACCATATATAGCATTATCTTTTTGCTAAAATCTCAATGAGTCTTAGTTTTATATCATCAAGGGCTACGCTGTATATGAGTAAATTTTTCATATTAAACAGTATGCTAAGTGATGCTATAGACTTATTTTGATAGGAAGTCTTTTTTCATTTCATAACATATATATATCATTTCATTTTGTATATCTATTCTGAAATTTAAAAAGTCATTCTCTATATATGTAGATACAAATTTCTTTAAAAAAATATCGTCCCTGTATCGTTGTCAGGCACAACGATAAGTCTGTAGATTATTCTATTAGGTAACATCTCACTCATTATTTAAAAATATGTTTCCCAAAAGCAATCAAATGTTGGTTCTAATAGTTTAGAGTTTAGTTTATCATCGTTTGCCTGTATTGATGATAAAAATTTTTGTTTGATAACTTTCGACAGTGTCATCATTTAAAACCGGTATTGATTCAAAAGCTATTCGCAACAGATTTACAAGTATCGGTTTGACTGTGTAAATGTATCCGATACATTCAAGTTCAGTTTCATAATTTACACCTTTTATTTTATTTTTCGGTTATTACATCAAATACTTTTTTATATAATCTTTGATGTTCTATCCATGGGTAATGATTTCTCTTTGATGGTTTTTCTCATTTGATTATAAATTCCTTTCGTTGTTTTGTTGACATAAAAAAATGCGAAGCATTTTTATTTATTTGATTTTTATCATTTATATAATATCAAATCAAGTTATTATGTTGGACATTTTTGCTTTTAGGTTATCAAATGTTATCAAATGATTTTTTTATATGATAACATTATCAAAAGCTATCAAATGTTATCATATAAAAAGTGATCAAAAAGTTATCAAATGTACTATTTTTTTATGCCTGTAGTTGTTGTTATATATAGTTGTATTTGCAACTATATATTGTGTAATTCATATCTATTAGACTATATACATCATATCTGCCGGACGGCATACTTTTATTATATCTATTAGACTTTATATCCCATTATATCTATTAGACTGCATACTTTATTATATCTGCTAGACTTTGTACCCCATTATATCTGCTAGGCTTTAAAAGCTTATTATATCTATTAGACTTTTAAATTTCCAATATATCTGTCAGACTACATATTGCAATATATCTGTTAGGCTTTAAAAACTTATTATATCTATTGGACTTTAAAACTTATTATATCTATTGGACTTTAAAACTTATTATATCTGCTAGACTTTAAATCATGGATCTTGTTTGACTGTGGATGCAGGGCATACAGGCTTTGACGGAGCGAAGCGTAGTCAAGGTTGCCACGAAGTGAGCAAGGTTGTGTCGGCTATGCCGACCTCACATAACGGAGTACCACGACCTGAAGCGAAGCGAAGGAGAGGGACGAAGTGTAATGTGAGCCACAACCCTTATGCCCTTTTTAATGCCACATCAGTATAAATCTTAGGACTATAAATGCTTTGTGTAGTAAGACTGTGCTGACAGGTTGGCTCAGTAATTTTCGGCATAATTTTAATGGACTTTTCGTGTGTTTTAATGGTACTGTGTGTAGTTGTATGTTATATAGTGGTTATCTTACATTTTATAGCGAAGAAGATTGTTTTATATAGAGTGTGTAATTTTGTTAGTATGGTCAGTTTATGTGTAAAATAACATAGTTGTGGAAAGTATGTATATATAGTGTTGATATGTTTTATATTGCGTATGCGTGTAAGTGTATTGTGATGAGAGTTGTTTATATAGCGTGTATTTATGGTATTTGTGGTGTACATATGTTTTGTAGCGGTGTATGGATATAAAGTTAAATTTTGAGTTTTCATTGACTTTATATGAATTATGCTTGTAGTATATGTTATATAGTGTATGTTTCTATGTTTTATAGTGTAGTAGCTTGTTAATCTAGTGTACTGCTGTTTTAATTTTTGTGCAATTCAGATGTGTAGTGGGAATGTTTGTTAATATAGAGAATATATTTGTAATATTGCGGATATTTTTGTTGTAGATACGAAGTATTTCTTTTTGATATGGTGTGTAATATGCTAGTATCTTGCGGTGTTAACTATAAAAACTGGTGTGTTTAATTATGATAAGAAGGTAATTAATTTTAACTTTTGGAATTTATATATGTTTGTAGAGTATATTTTTATAGTGTAAAAATCCATTTATGTAGTGTAATTGTTTGTGTATTGCAAGTATTACTAAACAAGTATGGGCAAAATTTGAGATGTTCAGGGTAGTTTTACTGTGTTAGTATTTATTCTAATGGTTTTCTATACATACTAAGCTTGTAGTTACAATCGTGTTTAATTTACGCATGTAGTGTGCTTGTGTAATACTTTGTTATTAGTAGCGTGCAGATGTAAATATATAATGTATACTATATATTTAATTTGTGTTAGGTTTGTATAATTAGTGTGATAGTTTGTGATTTTGCATATATTGATATGTGTTTTTTAGAGTGTTCTATTTGCGTTAAAAATGGCGTTGATTTGCAGCTCGTTTTTAATATAAGTGTGATAGTTTGTTTAGTGGCGTATATGGTTTTTGTTTTATGGTGCAGTAGCTTGTAAAAAAACACTGTGTTACATGTGTTTAGTTTTATTGGAGATATGCTAGTTTTTGATCAGTTGTGTAACTTTATTAAAAACGTAGTAATTTTAATATTGTATTATGATGAAGTATGGATATATGGTGTGATTACGTAACTTATAGTGTGTTGTATTGTATTTAGTAGCGTAATATTTTTATGATAAATGCAGTATAATTTTTATGTGTGAGATTTTTGTAAATGCATATCATATTCTTTTTATATATAGCGTGTCTTTATTGGCTTATAGTGGTGAAATATTTTAAGGTGGTGTATAATGTTATGTTTTATACCGTATAATTGGTGAAATTAGTAGTGCATTTTTATTTCAGTTTGTGATATACTACTAATTGGTAGTTTGATATTACTAAACAAGCTATGATAATAAAACATATCAAGTATATATTGTTTAATAAATGCCGTATTTTATATAGATTTTTGTTAAATGTGTAAGTATTTGGCTGTTATCCTGATATATTAATATGACTGTATCGCATATATCCAGGTATTGTAAACGGAATAGGTGTAATAGTCTTTATATGCAGGATGCAATCACTTAATGCACTTATATAGCTCTTTGATGGTTTTGTGTTAATATTATATAATTAGGGATAATAACACAAAATGTATATGTTATCAAAAGCTATCAAATGTTATCAAATGTGAGCTTAGGTTATCAAAAGTTATCAAATAAAAATTACATTACAGTGTGTATAAAAGCTATCAAAAGTTATCAAAAGCAAGTGCAGGCTATCAAAATGATTTACACTTAATTTTTCTAAAATGACTTTATACAAAGATGAGCTGTTATGTAATTTGAAATGTGATAAAAATGTTTCGTTGTAGGCGACAAAGGAGCCTGCAAACGAAACGGAGAAATAATAGGAAAGGTTTATGAGGTGAATTACTATTGGAACAAACAGAACTGATTGAGTATATGAAAAATGCTATTGATTATGATGACGAACTGTTGGAGTTTTGCAGACAGTCAAATGCATTTGGTAACGGAGAGAGAGTAAAGTTATCAGACTTTGTAGATTATAAAAGTTTAGCGTAATGGCATTTGAGTATGCAAAGTTTGAGTACATTGTTACAGATAAAGATAACTGCGGTGAGGTATATGCTACAAAAGATTTAGTGAGAGCAAACTATTCAGTTGATGAAGATGACCTTTTGTTGGTAGCAATACTTTGTTATGTACAGGACTTTGTAGAAAAAGATTGGTGCTTATAAAAAATCAAAAAGGGATTGCTTTTGATATGATAGAGTATTCATTAGACGGTGTTGAAAAATTCGGTACAGATTTTTAGTGCGCTTAGAGATTTAGCTTTCATGCATAGATTTAATTCTCTTGCTAAGATTGATGAAACGGATGCAACTAAATTGTATTTTACAAGAGATGAAAGTTTGTCAATGGTTGTTGATAGCGATGATAATTTGAATAATCTAAAAGAAAATATTGGTGATGCATATTTTGTTATACCCTAAGAATTTCGGTGATAGAATTGAGTGTTTGATTTTATCAGATGGAAATAGGTTGCAAAAGTATTTATTACATATATATAATCAAGTTAGGTGCATAAAAAGAAAGGAGACGCTGTAATAATTAAACGCACCTTTGTAAAAAGTTATTACAGTAAAATGATAATGGCAAAATTAAAATTAGATGCAAAAACAAATTGCAGAGATTAAGGAACTGTATAAGAATGGTGGAGTTACACATGCTGAACTCGCAGAGTCCTATGACGTTGGTATCGCAACAATCAGAAGAATACTTGCAGGTGTAAAAGGAAAAAGATACAGCGACAGCAGTTGTAAGTAAGACTGTAAATAAGCTTTTTATCTGTTGATGAAGAAATAGAACTTATGCAAAGAAAAATGGCTGAACTTGAATTAAAGAAACAGGCAGCATATGAAGCAAGATATCTTGAGCTTGGCAAATGGGCGGATGAGTTTATCGGTAATGATGATTTTAATGATTATGTTATCATAAGAAAATCTGATTTGGAGAATGAAGCTGGTAAGAAGATGAAGTTGAGGGTAAAGAGAGTCAGGCTGATATAAATAATGAAGATGTTACTGATGAATTATCATCTGATGATTCAAAAACAGGGTGATCAAAACTCATCTTTTGATAATGACTCATCAACGTTTGTGACTTAGATATTAGGTAGGAGGTTATTGTTTTGAAATCAATGAAAGTTGTAACAGTCGGATGTCTTAATGACGAAGTATTAAATAATTTGATACTTTATATGTATAAACAACATCTTGATTTTTAAAGTGGCTTGATAGTGAACAAGCAAAACGAATGTTACTGCTTGATAGTTGTTCAACGTTTGGTGTTGAAAAAGCTATGAAGATGTTATCAGAATGTAATTTTAATAATGATAGTGGGGAAGCTAAAGATTTTTCTTGTAGAGTTATCAAAGTCATATATCAATACAATCGCATCACTTCATGATGGTAAGTTTATTAAACTTTGTAATATTCCAAATATGACAGGCAAGATTAGAGCTTTAAATATGTCTGATTTTGATAAGTTTGATAGCGACACAATCATTTGTGGTGAAGATAATCTACCCATAGAAATGGAGGTGGGATGAATGAGTAATGTAGAAAAAGTATCATTACATTGTAACCTCTAAAACTAAATCAATCGGCAAACTTATTTGTGCATGGTCTAACCTGCAGGGTAATAAAAGATTGTCTGTTATAATTGCTTGTAAGTACGCTATGAAACTTTTTGGTACAGGTGACATTGTATCCGTATTACAGATGACGCTGATGAAAAGATACTTACTATATTTAGAGAGTTTATTGCAGATGTATGTACAGTATCTTTTGATTTTGATAAAGCATCAAAGAGTTTAGATTTATTATTTTATAAATCAGATAGAACCGTGTTTATCACTGGTTATCAAATCAGCTGTCGGTTACGCAATCAATATCATTTGTAATCTATCTTTTTATAAAGACATAAGGTATGGGTGATGCATTTGATATTTTCATGGATAAGATAGATGCCGTAATGGGAAAGGAAGTTATTAATGAGTAAAGATTATAAACTAAAACGAAATGATGTACATCGTTATAGGGTGACGTCAAAGAGTAAAACTATTTATAAACTTATTTGTCTATGGGCTAAGTCGCAGAGCAGTCGTAAACAATCAATTATTTTTATATGTGAGCTTATGCGTAGATGGTTTGATGATGGAGATTTATTGGCAAATGCAATGCAGTCATCAGATGAAAAATGTATTGGCTGTTATGAGGGAGTTTACATCTGATGTTTGTATCTTTTGCGTTTAATTCAAAGGATGCAACAATACCTGTTTGTATTGATGTTTCTTTTTATAAGGATAAATTGAAGATGCTAGAATGTATAATTGGTTAGACAATCAAACATCTCATTGTTAATTCCATTTCATTTGCTTTGTATTTGTTTATAAGATTGTTTGGTATATGGCGATACTATAACTATCATCTCAAATATGATGTTTGATCATAAAGATATCTTTTATGGGAAAAATTAAATAGTACAACAAAGAAGGAGAGTGTTAGTGGATAGTACTAAAAAGAAAAAGTCAGAATCAGGATGTCGTTATAGAATAACATCAAAGAGTAAAACTATTTGGAAATTAATTTGTATGTGGCTAAATTACAGACCAGTCGAAAGCAGTCTATTGTGATTTGCATGTGAGTTTGCACGTAAGCTGTTTGGTAATGGCGACTTAATTGCAGGTGTAATGCGTTTGCAAAAACGAAAATGCGTTGGATGCATTAGAGAATTTACATCAGATATTTGTTCAGTTGAATTTGATTCAAGTTTAGGGATGTACCTGATAACATTGAGGTTTGGTTTTACAAAGATCAGGATGTTAGATTATATGATTGGCTACGAAGCAAACATCAGTTACAGCATCCGTATCATTTGCTATTTATTTTTCATTAGGGCATCGGTATAGTAGATTCACCTGCTGTTATTTTGGATATGGCATTACGTAATTCTAGATATTAACGATATGTTGTATATAAAGATACCTGATGTTGTAAAATGGAGGTGACTCATTAGTGGGTTCGGCTAAAAACATATAGATGTACATCGTTACAAGGTGACATCAAAGAGTAAAACTATTTTAAGCTTATTTGTTTATGGTCAAAGTCACAAAGTAGTCGTAAAGCAATCAATTACTTTCATATGTGAGATTATGCGTAAGACATTTGGTGACGGTGACTTAATTTCAAATGTAGTTAATTCTCAAAATGAAAAAGTTTTAACTGTTATGAGAGAATTTACATCGGATGTATGTAGTGTTTCATTCAACTCAAAAAGATGTTACTATACCTGTTTTTATTGATATAGCTTTTTATAAAGATAAAGATATGATGCAAGAATGTATGCATGGTTGGAGTGAGCAGACATCTATTGTTAATTCTATTTCGTTTGCGGTATATTCTTTATAAGATTGTTTGGTATAAGAGATACAATGAGTGTTATTGCAGATATTGTTTTAAAAGGATAGAAATATTTTTGATGTGTTTGGACTTTTTATCAAACGATACAGCCAACGAACCTGAACAGTCAACGGATAAAGCTGTAAAATTCTGTTGATGTTGGAAGTTTATTCTAAGTAGCATATGGATGTTGAGTGAAACATAGCCTTGTGAATAATGAAAGGTATTATGATGAATTTGCAAGGCTTAATAAAGAACAGATGCTTTTTGTATTAAACTTATATTATGTAGTATATGTAGATATTCATAAGCAGGGTTTGATTATCACTGATGAAAATTTTTATTGTAGATATGATTATCATAATTTGAATGAACTTGATGATATGACAATGCATAATGCGTTGTATGAGTATAACAAGAAAAATAATACTAAAGTTTATCATAGTGTGTTTGATGCAATGCAGATGTCTGTATTGTTTAAAAAGGATACAGTGGTTTTTAGTTATGTCGGTGGTGTTAGCAGTTGAAGAAAATAAATTAAGGTTACATAATCAAAGATATTATTATGTAGCCGGGTGATGGTACAATTTGGTTTACAGCTTTTGAAGATTTAAGTGATAAAAGCTTTTGCAATTCGAACTATGATAAAATACAGTTAAGCAGTTCAGTCGGTTGTTATAACCCTTTTTGATTGTAGTTACTGTGTAATAGGAAAGGAAGATAGATAATGGGAACAGGTAATTTAAGAAGTTTAAGAGTTGCTGATGTAGTTAAAAACAGAGAGAACTTTGAGTTAATGAGAAAAAGTAATCGGTAAAGAGCAGCTTTTATAGAAGAACAGCATGCAATGGTGGAGTTTGGTAACAATATATGCCGTTCTGAAAAGGTAATGGATAAGATGATAGAACTTGGTAAAAGTTGCCGGAAAAGTCAAGAGATCAATTTTTAACTCTTAGTTGCTTAAAGTTTTTATCAGGTGGTGTTGTAGCTTTTCTAAAGAGTTTGAAAAAGTCAACGGATTTGATTTAACAGACTTTATCAATCAGGCAGTTGATTATGTAACTTATACATATATACCTGGAGAAGAAAACGTTGGTGCATATACAAACGGACTTTTTCAAGCGAAGCATTTAAGGCAACACAAATGGCTGACTTAAAAATTATATTGAAGCATTAAAGGCAGGTAAGTCGTTTACAGTGGATAACGGACTTACAATGATAAGTAAGAATACATTTACTGAGACACTTTGGCTTGATTATATTGTCATGAGGTATTTAAGAGTTTGGAGCTTTAGAAGTTTGGTATTCTTTTGATGATAATACTCTCTTACGTATGTATATGGTTGCCAATCATGAGAATATAGATGTTGATGTTGTTGTATTAACAGGTGGTAGCGTTTATCTTGATGATAAGTCACAACTTGTGTTTAGGTTTAAAGATGAAGAAGGAGAAAAACTCTTTGAAACAGGTGTTTATTCATTTTGAGGATTTCATTGTTGATGCGATTGATTATCATAATAATGTACTTTATGTATGCTGTAATATCTAGTGACATTAATGAGTTTGTAAATGACTTGATAAATGCTGGTAATACGCAGATTACGAGTGTAGATGATTTAAAAGCATATTACAGCACACATCCGGATGAAGGATATTTTTGATGATACACATACGTATATACATTGGTTGCGTATTTTGATTTTTGATGATGAGTTTGGAGCTGATGTACATGGGATGATATCAGACAGGAGTTATTAAATCACTCGGAGAAAAGGTTGCTAATTCAGAATTAGTATTTGGTAATGCAACTTTGATAAAGTTTAACGGTATTGATTTTAAACCGTTTGTTGTTACAGTTTAATGTGCTTGTAAGAATGTATAGTTGTGATATACTATACGCTAGTCATTAAGACATGACTAACACTTTCGCTTTCATTACAGTAAAAAGTTGGTATGTGGTTGACATATATCAACTTTTTATACAATTAAAATAAGAAAATAAATAAAATAGCAAAGGAGGGTTTATATGGTAATTGCAAATAGTGTAAATTATGTAAAAGCCATACACTCAGTGGCATGTGTCTGATGGTTATTGGTATTATGGTAATGAAACCGGTATGTTGAAGAACAGATGGCTACTTGATAACGGAGGTTGGTATCGTTTTGATAACAACGGCAGGATGCAAGTAGGTTGGGTAAATGAAAATCGATAAGTGGTATTATTTATCAGATTCAGGTCGTATGCTTACAGGTTGGACTAATGTATCCGCAAGTGGTATTTTCTAAGAGCCGATGGTTCAATGGTTACAAACTCTTGGATAGATGGTACATACTTTGTTGGCAGTAATGGTGCAATGTATGTTGATACAGTTACACCTGATGGCTACAGAGTTGATTACGCAGGTAGATGGGTGATTAATAATATTAATACTAACAGCAGTACCGGAAATATTAATGTGGGTAATGATCTCTTTAATATTCTTATAGGTAATCACAACACTGTAACTGATTACAGATACTTAACAAGGAATGGTCTCGGTAAGAGCGGTAGAGTTAAAGATAATGATGATGTACCGAAGAATATGTATGTGTATGCTACAAATGTTAATGTAGATTTTAGAGATGCATCTGAAAGAAGTGATGGCAATTACGAGCTTAATAATAGGTATGTGAGAGAACTAAAGCTTTACGGTACAGCCAACAGAAATGAAGATAGTGACGGTAAGGTAAATAAGTTTAGAGTTAATAACAGAGAGTATGCTCACGCTAATTTTTGATATTGATGACATGCCTGTGTTTGATACTAAGACTGCTTATTTTGGAACTCTTTACATAAAGAATGATTGTGAAGTTGTGTATTATTCAGATGATAAAGGTAGGTTTGTATCAAGACCGTATTCATATTTTGTAAGTCATGATAGCGAGTTGTTTAATGATGAGCAGCTTGATAATGCACTCATAACAGGTATTGAATCAAATGGCTATATTTCAAGTATATTCATTGATGTAAGTAGATAATTTTTAAGTATATTAATTATAAATAGGTAAGTATATTAATTATCAATATCTACTTAAAAATGCTCACATATTATAGTGAGCATTTACGCATTAAGTATATGTATTTTTAGATGTTCAGCAGATAATCTATTAAGTAAAGTACGTCGGTTGTATTCACCATTTTTGTTGTGACTTCTTTTAATTCACTTTCATATTCAGGCTTTAATGTATGTGTTGTGTTAAACATTAATGTGTAACCTGCAGGGATTGTTTTGTTGTTTGATTTTACTATGAACGGCTTACATGAATAAATTCTAATTCATCTGATGATAATCCCATTGGTTGATCATTAATTATGCGTCTTTTTGCTATATTTTTCAATCTGAGTATTTTCGCTTTCTAACTCTTTTGTTTGCTTAAAATGATATGTAACGATTATGTTATCACGTATACGATCTAATATTCCAGGCTTGAGATTCGATGTAAATTTGTGTTCCTCAAATTTTTTGAAGATACATTTTAGTGCAGCATGTATTTCGACTAAAGGAACGCTGTTTAATGTTACTCTTGGTATATCTACATCTTCATATGTCTTTTGATTGAAACTTGGTTCTTATTACCAAGAGAGGTATTGGTAAAACTAACAGTTGTATAATCTCTCGGATTTTCTATTCTTAATTCAGCTGTAAGATTCATAGTAACTACACTTGTTTTGTGTTTTTCTATAAACTCCTGCAGGAATAATACTGTATCATATTCATCAGCAAATGTGTTATCACATTGACGGTGAGAGCCTTTTTCATCAGCAGATAGGTTGATATACTCATCATGTGTAATCTTTCTCTTAAATGAGTTTACATCTCTTAATAACTTCCCTTTGGGTTTCAGTGAGTGTGCGATCTCTTCCTGCAAGAATATCTTCAAGAACATCTTCCGCTGTTTGATGACTCATGCGACATTTAGTTTATAAAAGATTGTTTTTGGCATTGACTATGCCTGTTTCTTTTATATTGATAAATTTTTCTATCTCATCTTTTGTTGCGTACCGAATAGAAGCAACTCGTTTTTCAAATCGTTCTGTACTTACATCGTCTATTTCAATAACTTTATCATTGTTCTCAATATAAATAGCTAAGTTGTTCACGTATGAGGTTCCGTCTACACTACGATCATGTAGATGATAGCGTAGTGATGAAACCGTTGTCATTTTTGCTTAGTACAGTGTTTACTGTTAAATCCAGTGTTATGTTTGGTATTTTGGTTTTCATAATTTCCTACCTTTCTTTTTCTACAGATTCAGTTTTGTTTTCAAGTTCGTACCCATATTGTTTACAAAATGCATTTAACATATCAAACTCTATTTCTTTGAACACTTCTTTAGCTTGTTGATATGCTTTGTCAGTGTATCTGCTTACTGGTTTTTATAAGCTTACAATAACTTGGTGTTCCGCTTTTTTAATGTTATCAGCATTAAACTAGGTGTCACTGATGGATCAATCCATTGCGGTTGTATACAAAAAGTAAAAACCTCTTGTCTTTGTAGCTGATTCGAATACATTAGGACCACCTTTGTCATATATCAGCTGTGTTTCTATTTGATTTGTACTGTCATTTTTGGTATTAATTTTCTGTAAATTTCTATTCTTTTTCATTTTAGATATCCTTCGCTTTGATACTTTTTAGTAGAATTTTTGCATTTTCTACACTGTGACTATATATTAGCTGACCTGTTTCGCTTAAGTTTATAAGCTTTATTTTTGATGTTATGTTTTCATCTTTTTGTTTTTAATGATAAGTGCACCGACAGATGTGTTAAAGAAGGTATGGCTGAATTTATCCATATCTTTAAAGTCTAAAGTTATATCGGCACTTTCTGTTAGTATTGACTGTAGTCGCTCATATAATGTTAGACCTGCATCTTTTAGTTGCACATTGATTGACTATATCTTTTTATTACGATTGTATTCATTTTGCACCACCTTTATAACTCAATTAGTATGAGACCATCTTTTGTTTCGACTACGATATTATCTATCTCAAAAATCTTTGATATATTTATTGTAGTCAATATAATCAAGCATGTGTTCTGCAACATCACCACTCTATTGAATTTCTTACGTAGTCATATGCTGTTTTGTATTCCGGATAGAAATGTAGGGATCTGTCATTATAATATTTAAGAACATCATCTGCACTGTCACAAGCATCCATAATGCTCCGATATTGTCTTGCAGGACTTTTGGTAGCATAAGATATGCATTGTATTCTTCCATTACATCGTTAATGGTGTAACAGAGGAATAAGCTGTATGGTGTTTCCCAAATCCTTTATAAGAAGTGATTCGTCCTTAAGCTTCAATTCGTCATATATGGTATTTTTATCAAGTGGACATGTATACCATTCTCTTCATCAGTGTATATATTTTTAATTAATATTTTCCAGTCATTCATTGTTCACTCTCCTTTGCATATCTTATAATTCAATTACTATGATACCGTCTTTTTGTTTTCGATTAGTGGTAGCATACTTCATAATCTTCAAGATATTTGTCATAGTCAATATAGTCAAGCATATCTTTTGAAACTTTACCGCTTTCTTCTATTGACTGTCTTAAATAATCGTAGACTGTTTTATGTTCCGGATAAAAAGTGTGTGATCCATCACTATAATGTGCAAGCACATCTTTTTATACTATCACAAACTTCCATAATATCACCTATGTTGTTTCTTGAAACATCGTCCGCAACATAAGATATGCATCATATTTGTCTATTACATCATCTATAGTTTCGCAAAATAGTAAGGTATATGGAACTTCATAGTCAGGTATGGTATAATGTTCATCATGTATATCCAAATCGTTAAAGATTGCATATTTATCAAGTGGGCATGCATACCAGTTTTCTCTTCCTGTGTCTGTGTTACTAATTAATATTTTCCAATCATTCATTTTTATTCTCCTTTTTATCTTTTCTATTACAATTACCCGTCGTCAACTGTGTACATATTTACATAAATTCTTTCTTCTGCTAGTTTTTCTATGTAGTCTCTATAATTACTACATTCTTCAAGTTTGTTATCTGATAAAAAGTTTATTATCCTTTATGTATTTGATTATACATTTTGTTTTGGTTTTATATTTTTGTCTTGTTTTTAAACCTTGATAAAAGTGTATAAGACCTGTATCATATGCAGAGTTAATACGTTTGATATAGAGTCAAATTCAAGTGATCTTGTCATCACATATATATGCTTTTGTATCAGGTAATTTTAGATATGCATTATATTCTCTCATTACATCTTCAATTTCGTAACAAAAACAGTGAGTTGTAGTGGTGCTTGTGATTTCTATATTGTAATCAAACCCGCTGTCAATGTTTAACTCTTTTATATATTTTTGTCCCTTGTTTAGTGGGCATGAATACCATTTACTCTTACCTGTACATATATTTTTAATTAACACTTTCCATTTTTCATTTTTATATTCTCCTTTTTAGTTTTTTATTTCTATTACTCCGTCATTGAATATATATAAGATTAATTTTTGATATATGTTCAAAATACTTATTGTAATCAATGTATTCAATCATATCAGTAGGTATGATGTGATTGTCTTTAGATATTGACTTATATATTCTTTTTAGATGTTACACCAGGATATAGTTCTATGTGACCTTTGTTGTATTCTGTAAGTGTGTTGGCTATGTAATCAAACTCTCACGCAATAACATTAATATGCTTTTTGTATAAGTTCAGGTAACAAAAGATATGAGTTATATTCGCTAATTATTTGATCAATGGATTCACATAAACTTATCAGATCAGGTGTGTCTGTGTTTACGATATAGTAGTTGTTAGTATTTAACCCCTAACTCATCATATATGGTTTCTTTGTCAAGTGGGCAGGTGTACCACTCTTTCCATATGAGTATCTGTGTTTTTAATTAGCACCTCCAGTCTTTCATTTTTATTCTCCCTATTTTTAAGCTACTTGTGTTTTGGTACTCAAGTATTCTTTATAATTTTTGATTAGATAGTTAGCTACGTGACCTGCTATATCACAAACTTCTTCAATTATTTCAGGCTTGTTTTTTAAAAGCTCTATCCAGTTTGATACATAACCTACTGTATTACTTATGGTTTGATTGGATACATCAAGCTCTAAATCAAGCATTACAAATGTTGCTGACATTTCGGCTATCAGTTCTTCAAATGCTCTTTCTTTTTGATTGATATGAGATGTGTTTATACCGCTCTGTTAAGTCTGCTTTCATGTCCGGTTGAGTGTGACATCTCGTGTAAGAGTGTATGTAGGAAATCATCACTTGTTATAAAGCTTTCACGATTAGGCATCGTTATTGTATCTTTTGCCGGTGTGTAATGGGCTGTATTTGATACCTTTTCTATTACACTACATTTACTTGATGCTATAAAATCATCAGCTATTTTTGTAAAATCGTCAGGTATTAGCGTAGGTGCAATATATTCAGGAATATCTTCCATTTGTTCACCGTTAAACACTACAAAGGTGTTTACGATGGGTTTTGCTATGTAGATTGTTTTGAGTACAGGATTACCGTCATCATCGAGAATAACATTACCGTTTTCATCTTTTTCCTTTACAGTTTTAAGATGGTTAATGTATCTGAGTACGCAACCTTTGGATCCTTTTTATTTTACCACCTCAGGTATTTGCCTCGTTTAAACGTTCCCCATCTTGGGTCTTTATATTGATAATGTTCTGCTAACAATATTAGAACAACTTATTTCTACCCCTTGTAAAGGCTGTTTTGTTTTCTAGGTTAAACTGTTTTACATGTTTGAACATATCAGGCGTTAGAATACAGTTTTTGTTTCTAAGTTTTCAAGTATCATTTCTGCTAACAAGTTTTTAATGTCTTTTATTTGACAATTTAGCTGTTTTCTTTTCGCCCATTGTTATCTTCCTCCAACTGCTTTTTGTGGTAGTTCTATTAGGTTTTCAAGTGCGTTTAATATTGATTCTCTTGATCCAGTAACCTGCTGATATCCTCTTTTGTGTAAGAGTTAGGGCTTTTTCTTATTGTATAGATTGATATTATCTAATGTATAATCAATCTCCATCAATTCCCTTGTTTTCAGGTGTAGTCCGGCTACTTTAACATGCGGTATATAAGCACCTTCTGTGTTCATAAGATCCACTATGAAGCCCATTCTTATAGCACTCATCTTCGGTTATGCAATGCTTTGGTATCAATATTTTTAGATTCATCTTTTTCATAATACTTTTAAATGCATTGTTATCTTTGTCATTTACATAGTATGATGTGTTCAATGAGTAAAAGTCATTATATTCAGGTTTTTAAGAATTGTCTGTAGTCTATAACTTGTGTGTAGGGTCATAGATCTTGCTATGAAGTCTAATAACGAACGATGATTGTATCGTTTTGTTATATCATCATTCCATTCCTTTTGCATATTTTTCCAATATCCTTTCTATTTTTAGTTAAAAAGGTTAAAGCTTTTATGCTCTAACCTTCTTATGTTTATTACTTTATCATTAATTTTTATTTTTATGATAATAAGCAGGGAACAAGCGAAGCGGTAAGTTCCCTGCTATGATATTTTTGGACTTTACTTTAAAAGCACTCAATATACGGTTTTTATATTGCTTACTTTATCAGCATCACCATATTTTGCCACCAAGTTTTTGTTTTTCATGTATAAAAATACTTTTTAACTTTACTTGCATAATCACTGTTTGTAGGTACAACAAATTTTTGGTACAAGTATCATTAAGTACCCTCTGTGAAGATATAAATGCCTCGGTATTTCTGTCTTAGTATAGCAAGTATATGACAGTGTATTCTGTGATTTTTGCAAAGTACATAAAGCTGTCTTTGGTATAAAGATCCGTTTTCTTTGCGTCATACTCTTTTACAACAGCTTGTATAATACTTAGCTTTACGCACTTGCTCTGTATCTATAGTATCTATCAGATAAGGGAAGGATACCATCTATAGATACCCTCTTCTTCTTTAATTGAATAGCAGGGTAGGGTATTTGCTATTTCTTTAATTACAATCGGTACTTCTCTTTATGCGTGAGTATAAAAATCACCAACGTCTATCTTGATACTGTTACCACACTTATACTTGCCTATTTTGTTTAGCATTTTGGTTTTGCAACCATCTCTATCTCATAACTCTTTAAATTTAACATTTTTCCAATCCTTCCTAAATATTTCTTTGAATTTTTTTATAATTTTCGTTGTCACCGGGAACAGCTAGTATGATTTCCATTCCGGTATCTTCAAATATCTCTTTGATATATGTTGCTACAGTAGTAGCTGTTTTGCTTGAATACACCGCAACCAAACGCACCTAATATTAGTGTATTTACATTCTGATGTAGAGCAATATCTTTTTATGTAGGATATTCTCTCATACAGCACCTTGTTATTTTCCTCGATAGATACGTTGGTGTACTTTATACCTACATTCCTATTAGGTGTCGCATGTTATTACATCGCAGACGTGCAGTCTGCTATTTTTTAAAGAATATTACATTAGGTGTGTAAAGTGCAGTATTTTTATATAAACCTCTGTTTAGGTTCTTATTGTTTTACATCATAATAGCTTCTCTGAAAGTTTCTAATACATTATATAAAAAGCTTTCATGACACAATGCTTCTTCCTGAGCAGTTGATCCTTTTAAGAATAAACCACCGTGTTCTTTAAAACTTGCAAAAGTTTAGTACGGCTGTTTTTTTCTTTTTCACTACCTGTTGCAAACTCAAAAATAGTACTTACACTGTCTGTATTTACAAGTTCAAAATGTTGCTTTCGTATCACCCTGCATTTACAACAGGAATTGGTTCATCTATCTTATAGACAGTGGTATCTTTAACGCATCTGTTTATTGCATTAAGGTATTTTTAGTGTCATACTTGTGGTATGCATATTTGCAATCGTCGCTATTTTTAGCTTTATCAATGTTCATAAATTTTCATATTCCTTTTTAGAAAATAAACCAGCTGTAAGGCTAGGTTTTAGTTTGTTTAGTTATTCTGTTGTTTTTCTTTTGCTACTCGTATAAAATATACAATCTGATTAAATACTTTCTTTTGCTTTTTCTTTTCAAGCTCAGTGTCTGTTTCTATAGCATTTGTATCATCCGTTGAATTTTTAAGCACTTCCAGTACCTTTTCTGATATTGTAGTTTGCATCAACAAGTGTCTGCTTATCTTCTGTTAGCTGATAACGCTGTAAAAAGCTCTGTAGCGTGACAAAGATTGTAGTGTAATATCATCTCTGTTGGGTATGTAATTTTAGGTGTTTTGAAAAATCATTTTTAATTCCATGTTGGTAGTTCCTCTCTTTAAACTTTTTATATATTATAGCATATCTTTTAGTTTAATAATAGCGTTAATTTGTAGTTTTAAGTAATGCTTTTTATTAATTGTTCATGGCTTTCTATTTTATTTGCCAGTCCGTTATATACTGCCATTTCATCTAAGTATTTTTTTAGTTATAAGTCTGTGCACAATAACTGTTTTATCCTGCCCTGTTCGGTACAATCTGTTAACTGCTTGTATGTAATCACTTGATGATATTGTTACAGTGTACCATATGATAGTATGTCCACCAAACTGAATGTTTATACCAAAGCCTACTGATTTTGGATTGGCTAAAAGTACTTTTTATTTTTACCCTGCGTTCCAATCATCTTGTATTTGTTTACTTTCTGCATTGTTTTGTAAGTGGATCGCATTAGGAAAGTTTTTTAAGTTCTTCAAGATCCGACTTGTAGTTGTAGTATATAACAACATTATCATTTGCGTTCTCTACAAGGTATTTTGCATATTCAAGTTTTTTGGTGTGTAGAACTTTATATCCGTCATCGGTATATATAGTTCCGTTTGCAAGTTGTCTTAGTTTAAGCCACGCAATAGCAGCATTGTCTGCTGTTATTACACCATCTTCAAATTCAAGCAATCGCTCCTTTTGTAGCTCTCTGTATACTTTCATTTCTGAATATGATAACTTTACTAATACATCATTTGTTATAAGTTTTGATGGATCGTTATCATCATCTACAGTTGCAAATATCAGATATTCTCCTAAAGACTTCCTCTTTAGCACCTCTCTTTGATACCATTTTGCATATCCACCTGTAGGTAGTCTTGAGTGTGTATCAGGATACATAAACTCATCTTGAATGCAGTTTTGGTTTTACCAAGCCTTAATCCACCATCAAGTATCTTTACAAGTGCATATAGATCAATTAGTGAGTTTGGCATTGGTGTTCCAGTTAATTCTACAAGCTTTGTTATTTTTATTTCTTACGTAGTATAAAAGCTTTACCTCGTACATTGTTCTCTTTTTATTTTTCTTTTATATACAAGTGTTTTGAACCTGTGTGCTTCATCAATGATTACTGTAGGAAAAATACCAGTCAGTGTGTTTTGTACAAGGTCTGCAAACAATTCATCATTGATAATAAAAAGAGTTGAGTTGTCAGTTAGGTATAGTTTTTATACTTTTCAAGTCTTTTTGCTCTTGAAAGGTCTTTGCCTTTTTCATTTTGAATAAGAGATACAACCTGTAAATTAAAGCCACACTTTTCAATCTCTGATTGCCATGTGTCTGTTATAGCTACTATCTTAGGGGCATACAATAAGTGTATTTGTAAGACAGTTGTATTCATTTAATCTGTTTAGTGCCATTAGTACTGTTCTTGTTTTACCTTTTCCGGGGACAAAATAAAGTCCGCAAGCAGGTTTTGTTAAGATAAGATTAGCACCATCTATTTGGTGCTTAAAAAGGTATTATAGTTTCCATTTAATAAAATCCTTATTCTTGTTAATCATTTGTTTTTCAAAGTTCTCTAATAAAAGCTTATGCAATGTATTATGTGATTTGTACTACCTGATATTATTAAATCTATTAGTTCATCAACAAGTTCTTTTGAGTCAATGTAGAGTGCGTTACTGTAATTATTCAGCGTTTTTATTATGTTCCACTGTGCTTTTCTAGGTTTAGCACCGGTTCTTTTAGCTCTCACAAATATTGAAAAACCTTTGTATAAAAAGCAGTCTGTCAGGTAATCCGTTCATAACGGTTGGTACAACTTTCATGATGAAAAATATCATTAGCATTGCACTTTTTACTAGGTACTTTTCTATTTCTGATTCACCCATATTGTCTCCATATGTATTAAATAGTGTATGTACAAAGTATATCATATTTTTGTATAAAAAGTCACTACTTGATTGCTAATAATATTGTAGTTAATATGTTAATTGAAAAACGACTTACTAATCAACTAAGAATTAGTAAGTCTTTTTATTACTTTGTTTTGTTGGTATCCGCAGTTCTAATGTATTGATATGCTTATTTCTTATATCATAGCCGTATACAGAGATAGGTGAGTAGTTGCCGAATGTATTACTGTAGCTGTATGTGAGGTAAGTGTCATAATCTTTTAATGTTGTTTTATTCATTAAAATATCTTTTTCAAGTGTAATACCTAAACCACACCCGCAACCATTGAATGGATCGAATAATCCGAATGGTGTGTTTTTCTTTGATGATAACATCTCGCTTAGTTGCAAGATTTAGAATTGCATTAAAAGTCATTTGATTCAGCAAAGCTATCAGATGACAATAAGCTATATCATCAGATGATATATAATCAAATAACTCTTCATACAATGACTTTTAGGAATTTAGATTTGTTACGTTTATCCTCTGATTGTAATTCCTCACGAGTGTAACCCTGTGTATTTAACAGCCAATCAAGTGTTGTAATTTTCGGTACTTCTAAAAACTTTGGTGTATCAAATATTTTAATAAAACTATCATACATTGATGCATTAATAACAATTCCATCTTCCGGAAAATGAACTGTTAAATCTTCAAATCTTGAATTATCAAGTAGCTGTGTCAGGTTGATATCATATTCTATCATATCATCGAAAATATCTAATAAACTAATATAATTTAAGTCATCCAATTCTCTAATTTCATCACCATGCTTATTTTTGTATATAGAAATCATTGATAATATTATCAATGTCATACGTAATGACATTGGCATAAGTAGTATCATCAAATACTAAATAGTCAGCAGCTTCATTTTCAAAGTTATCAGATTCATTTTCAATAGCTGTTTCCATTATGCGTTCCAATTCTTTAGATGAAAAAGCTATCATCTCTATCCCAATAATGAGTTAGAGTTCTATGCTCAGGATTAGGAAATACTTTTGTTAAGTATTCTCTAAACATATTACCTGCTTCTTCCGTGTGATTAAATGATCATCAAAATTATTAGGAACGGTCGTTAAGATACGCTGAATGAGATCTAAACATCTGCATCTGTGGCATTACCGTTTTTGATTTTTCTTGTAAGTTTTTGCTTTTTAATAAGTGCTTTATACTCTCTTATTGATAATGTTTTTCATAAAAATATCCTTTCTTTGTATAAATATCTTTTTGATTGAAAAATAAGCTAACGGTGTAAAACCATTAGCCTATTTTTACGGAATATTGGAAAATTTTTAAATTGGACTGACGTAAACGATTGCCAGTGTTACGAGGTATCACGTTATACCTACGCCTACCATGTAGAGTTGTACGTATCTCGACGTACTCGTGTATGGATCGTTGACGCTTAACGTCAACGAAGTACATGTATGGCTTTTGATACCTTTGAAGTCATTTACTTCTACATGCATGTAACGGATTGTAAAAAGATAAAAACATCAATCCACTCTTTGTTTAGGTATTATGCTTTTTGTTTATTGTTTCTAAATAAGCAAGGGTTTGTAGCGAAGCGAAAAACCCTTGCTCTTTGAAGAATATGAACTATAATTTTATTAGAGGTGTTAGGGTAGCTTGCTCTACGTTTTTACCTCTGTATTTATTTTTATATTATTATTGTTATATTTGCAAAGTTTAAGTATCGCTGTTATTTCTTATGTAAGCAAATGTATCTTCTATGCAATCACAAACTTCATCTATTGACATATATACAGGTGTATCTTCATCTTCGCATAACAACTTTAAATATTGTTCATGCAATAGTTTATCTACATGTAATACTTTATATCTGATTGGTATATCACTATAGTTTGTAAATGCTTGTATGTAGGGTAGAGTATCTGATTCGTATTCTTCTTGTAATCTGCATATGTAAAGTGGTACAGTGAAGATGTCTTTATTTCTAAGTCCATACATAGTTTATTTTTAAGATAATCTGTAATTAAAAGCTTATTCAAATCTTTTGCTTCATCATCAATAGTGCTACATTTACATTTGTAAGATTTCTGTATTGTTTTACCGTTTATTGTTACATCTTGGCTTACTGCAGTTTGTCTTTGATTATGGTTATTTTTACATCTGGAGGTAGATGTTGTGATGTAGATATAGCGATAAGCGAACTTATGTTATTTTTAAGAGCTGATAGTATGTTGTTCATCAGCACATATCTCGTTTGATGATCTTCATTTTTAGGTGTCAAAACTCTATATATTCGTCTTTCATTATCTGAAATCTTGGTATATTCCATGCCTGTTATGATTGCAGATAATCATCACCTGTTTCTAATTCCTTTGCTTTTGCTTTATCAGATAACACGGCATAGCTTTTTATCAGGAAAATACAGAATAGTCTGTATATAAGAATTTTTAGCTGAGCGAAAGCAGTTTATCAGGTAAATCTTTTATGCTTTCCATTTTATTTAATTTTTGAGTCCATATATGAATTAAATATTGAATCACCGTCGATTTCTATTTGGTGTTCGTCATGATTATTCAGATCACAATGTAGATGAATACAGGTATCATCTACATCTATTGTTGCTGTTAAGTTCATGCTTACTTTCATATCAAATTCCTTTCTTTTGGTTACAAAGTGTTATTTTTAGGTTGTCAGTATTTGTCAGTAAACAGTGTCAAATGGTGTCAGTAACTCACTGCCAGGTTACTGACAAAACAGACTTTGTCAGTATTTATAATTTTTACCGACATAGTTTTGTATAGCTTGTAGGCCAGTGAAATAGGCAATATTGGAATTACATTGTTAAAAGTGTCTTTTTAAGTATTTCTCAATAATTATTATGAAATTATGAATTTTCCGTAAGAAATAGGTATTTTAACAAACTAATCCTTAGCTATGCAATTTGTATAGTTATAACTGTAATATTCCATTTTTGTAAGTAAAATTAATCAAATTGCTGTCAGTGTCAGTGTTTCAAATATCTGACATACTGACGTGTCAAAAATTACGTTACTGACAAATATTGACATAAAAGAAACTGCTTAAAATAAGGGTTTATAGCCTTTGTCAGTATGTCAGTATAATATATATAATATATAAATTAAAAAATTTTTATAACCATATATACCTATTGTAATTCTTAATTTTTCATTGTATACAATGAACTTACATTGTATATATAAAAAGTTTATTTTGGTACTGACATACTGACAAATTTTTGTGGGACCAGAGCCTATATGGGCTCTGTTTAACTCGTTAAAATTCATCGTTGCTTTCAGGAACATATTATCAACGTATTTATCAGCATTAAATCCCGAACATTGTATCGAATACAATAGGTACATAAACATGCTATTATAAATCCGTTTGACTTATTAAATGCTCTACCTGTCCATTGGCAAAATTCAGCGTATTGCTAAACCCACAAACGGTAAGATCATTGATAGTAATCTAAATATTATACCAATGAATTTTATGCCTGTAAGGTAGGTTGAAAATATTGATGCCGCCATTACAATCCATGACAGTACAATAAATTTGGTATCCCAAACTTGTTCTGCGAGAACATAGTCACCGTAAAACGGTATAATTGCTTTCCGTGCATCTATACCTATCTTTTGGAATATTTTATTCTAGCTATATCTATAACTGCAAAATATAATTCCAAAACATGTTATACTTATCATCATACTCAAGCATTAAATATATGTTACTAAAATCATCTATTGTAAATCTCCTCTCGTAATATATATTTTACAATAGTATGATTATTATATCATAAATAGTATGTGTTAGCAGTATTTAGTTATATTATTAGTTTGATTCTGCTTTCATCCAGTCAAATGTTATCAATATACCTGCAGTTATAACATCTGCTATTGCAATGAGGAAAATATAGATGTTCCCTTGACTAAAAATATTATTATTAATGGAGCTACGAAAAACAAAAGTGGACTTTTTATTCTAAGGCTTTATAATTTCCTGCCTTTGTAGCGTTGTGCTTATATTTAGATGCTACAAGTATATCTATTCCCATAAGAATGAGTGCCAGTATAGGTATTATTATTAAATTGAATACAAATGTCCATTTAATGTGTACACCTGCATTCAGTAGCTGTTACAAGTATCCTGTTATAACAGTGTGTAGAATAGCTGTTTTCATTAATAGAATTTGCGTTTTCATTTCTTACGTTTATCCTTTCGTTTTATCTGAATTTGATAGCAGGTTAGTTAATATGTCCGAGATAATACCAATAACTATACCGCCAAGAATAGCTATTATTGCTGTTATGATTAAAGTTAGGATTATGTATAGTAATGCGTGTATATCTTGCATTGATGTAATTGGTTGTAGGTTCATTTAATTTATTCTCCTTATTTTGCATTTTCTGGACTTGATAACAATCGAGATATTATGTGTATTACACTTTCAATACTTATTTTTATGACTATAGATGCTACTATCATCATAATTAAAAGTAATGATTATGCGTATTAATACATATGTTATCCATGCCATGTAAATTGTTGTATTCTGTATCCATTTGTATTATTTTTGTATGAGACCGAGTTGTGTAGTATTCTGATTCAATGTCATTATTTTACTTTTGCAAATGCATCTATCATTTTAGGATCTTTTGTCAAATCTTAAGTTTGTAAAATGTTGTATCAGCTTCATTAATTATTTTAAGAATACTTTTGGTCGTCTTCATCGGTTAAATCTTTTTGACTGCTTATATAAGAATATAGCATCGTAATGTCATCCATGAACGCATTTTTGCTTTTGCTAATGTCAACGTTCTCATATTTTGCATTGCGTATTATTTTTACCATCATATCATAGGTTGACTCTACGCATATCTCAATGCACTGATTTTTACCTACGAATGTACTGTGATTCATGTTGATAATCCATTTTTCTCTTTTATATTTTGTTAAATTGTTCTAATCGACAACCACTTTTTAGCTTAAACTGCATGGAATCAGTATAAACAGTGTTGTCCATATGTGATAAATTATATTTTAGTTTTACTACATCTTCAAGTGCATCTGGCTTAAAATAATACTTTAAGTTATTTAGTGCATCTTCTTTTTGAGTATATCATAAGGTTTGAATTTTCAGTCTTTATGTTAGATACTGAAAATCTAAATCAGTGACTAAGTTCTATAATTTCGTTTGCACTTCGCCGTTATAAAACCTTAGGTAAAATCATCAGTGACTTCTTTAGTTAGTCTTTGTCTCAAAATTGATGTCTGTATATGTCAGCATGATTTTTATAGATTTTATCTTTTTCCAGTGTTTCATTGGAAAGCTTTGATGGTTTTGAGTATTATATACACTGAACAATTTAGTAAGCACATCATCCACATTGTTGTAGTCTGTGATAGTACCGAATGTCTTGCATATGCGACCATCCATGGTATCTTTGGTGTCTCGTTTAATGTCGCTTTTCATATCAGATAAGGCTGTTTTGTTTTAGCATAGGAGATAATACTTTTACTTTATAGTTTATGCTCATTGTTTTTATAGCTATTTTTGCATAAAAAGTTCAGCTATGAGCACTTATATTGTTTCCGGCTTATGGTAGCTCTATAATGAGTTTTATTGTCATTTTATCATGTTTCACCCTTCTTTTAATAAATTTGGCATTAATTCCGGCAGTATGATTTCACCGTCTATTTATCTTGCTTATGCCACCACATATGTAGCTCTTTAGCATATGCAATCATTATTCTTTCGATATTGTCACGACGACTAATGCTTGCATCTGAGTATTTACCAAGCTTGCGTATCTTTTGCTTAGCACAAACCCCTCATATCGTCATCTGTAATTTTGACAAAGATATCTTCTTTCTTTCATGAATAACAAAATATCTTCTTTGCGTATCCAGCATCTATGTGTCGGTAGATTTCGCTACGTTGTATTTTCACTTAATCTGATCTATTAGTTCCCTTAGTTCTTCCTTTTGAGCTGTTATTTACTCGTTTTGTTATTAAATCGTTGTCTCTAACAGCCTTTTCTGTCCAAGTAATCCATCCATATGTTCTTTTAGTCTATCTCTTGTTGTTTTACTTCTAATCTGTTTATAAGTTCTTCTATTTTATACAATCCATCTGTAAGTTCAAGTTGTCCGTAAGTTCGTCTGTTGGTTAAACCCAATGTCTGTCACGGTTTCCCTTTCTAACCTTGTTATTTTAACGCATATGGTAAGAAGTTTTTATCTCGTATATGGCTGCTGTTACAGGTTACACTCACCATTTGCGTTATACGTTGATTTAGATAGCTTTTACACCAATTAAAATCCGTAGCATGCTTGTTTAGAGCAAATGTTTTTCATTCATTCTGATAATCATATCAGCATTGTCAGCTTCAATGACGTTGGTTAGTGTATTGCCACCTTTAAATCTCGTGCATGTAGCTATATTTGCAATTCATGTGATTGTTACGTTTGATCTTTACTGCATTCGTTTTAATAGTTTCTCATTTAATAGAAATTCCTTTCTTTTATAATATATTTTTCCATAGTTTTATTTAGGCATTACAGGTATTAGCTTTCCAAACAAGCTATATAGTCAATCATCTTCATGATCCAAGTATCTTCATATTTTAGGTTTATAAACACTCATATAATCACTCATGTCTATTCCATCGCCAACCGCCTGTTGTCATGTGTTTATTGTGGAAGTTTTCTATGTATGTAAACATAATTATAAATTTGGCTTGCTTGTATTGATTCATACAACGAGTTACTTCATCCTGTGTTAAATTTACTCTTATCAAGACTGTTACCTAGATTATATGTATCAAGTGATTCTGCAGGTATTCTAAAACTTGTGTTGCATTATCACTTACACCTGATACATAATCATAGGTTCTATCACACATGATTAGCATTTGATACAATAGGTATTATGTTTTCAGATGCACTTATATATAATCCTGTTACATCAAGGTTTTCGTTATCTTCGGTATTACCTTAGTTTTTACCCATATGACTGGAAGATAGGATGCATATTCCATGAATAGATGCTTGTAATTATCATCAACAATGAGTGATGTTAGAGGTAACTGTTTCTTTCTTTAGACACACCTTTGGTGTAGTTACAGTTAAGTCTTTTGTGTAATCTGACTTATATTTTAGTGATCATATATCCTCAGGTGACACATAAACTTTCATATGTATCTCCTTTTGCACATTCAATATATTCCTTTGTTTCACTACTATAATTTAGGTTTAGGTAGTAGTCTTTCTTTTCTTTGTTATATAGTAACTTTCTTTTAATTCCATTATATCCAGTCCTCTTTGTTGATTGATACTTTGGGAAAAATCTTGCAGGTAAGGTTTGTATCCTCAGGATATATTCCACAAAACTCTCCGTTCTTAAATAGAATCTTTTACCATGAATCAGCTCACGTTTGCTTGCACTATTTCTCTTGAAAGTCTCTAACACCTGCTACAACTGTCACAGGATCTTCTTCAAGCCATTTAAGTGCTTCTATAAATTTATCTTTGTAATACCTGTGGTGAGTCCAATTATTAAAACTTTTTGATTTACCTTCTTCATTGACCAGTTTTATTTTTGTTTTCCAGTTTCATACTCATTGTTATATTTCTCTCTGTAGCCTTCATTTTCAAAGTCTTTGTAATGGATCAGATAATTTTTATAAATCTCAGATGTGTTAAGAGTAACATCCTGTATTTTTGCGTTATCACCATCATATATATGAAAGATAATACTTAGTAGTATCTGCAATATCATATGAAAACACTTCAATCGCACGTAGAAAAATATGACTGTAAATATTTGTTAAAATATGCACTTCATCTCTTTTTGAAGTAGCACTACAATCTCGGCAAGTGCAATTTTCAAATTTGGATGAAGATGTGTTTTCGGTGCATCAAGTATTAAAGTACTATTTTTACTATAATTCCAGTCATCAATAAGACTTTTAATTAGTAAAATATTTCTCACACCTGACGAAAGACTTTCTAATGAAAGTGATTTACCGGATTTGTTTTTTATCTGTTTTTAAATAATGATTTATCCGAGTTTAATATGTTATCAATTTTTCATAAATCAGGCTTAATTCATCTTTTGAGTCAGCATTTTTGTAGCTCTTTTATCTTTTGGTTAGTGCGCATAGTTCTTGTGAGATATATTAATGATGACATAATTTTTGTGTTTTTAAAAGCGTCGTCAATATATGTTACTTTGTGTGGTAATTCATTTTTCTTTTAATTCAAGTAGTTTATTTTCGTTATTAAAATGAATTATTATTTCTGAGTTTTTCTGTTTTTAACTCCTATCTGACCGTTATTGGTATTACATATATTTGTAATATGTCCGTCTAATTCATCCAAGAAAATTTGTAATACAGATTGCCCAGGTATCTCACTTAATGATTGTAACGCTTGCCAAATAAAGCATGGTTAATTGTACTTTTTACGGTGCAGTTTAATCACTGATTACAGTACTACCTTCACTGTCTATGTTTGCTGATTCTATTTTTCCAATGTTTTTAGTTTTAATTTCATTTTATTATCCTCATAATTTTACTGGTAGTTTTACTATAGCGAGCCATACATATGTCTTTCATATGTTGTAAATAAGCAACTCTTTTATAATCACCTGTATCAGCAGCTTTCTTTTGTAAGTCTTTTAGGGTGGAATGTAGTTTGATTTAGTAATGCTCTGTATATCTCAGCACATTCTTCCTCTGTAAAGGTTATTTGATATTCTTTCATTTTATTTCCTCGCTTTCAATTTTATTTAATATGTCAATTATACAGTCACATATATCGCAGGCTGATAGGTTACAGTATCTTGATGTGATAATTCCTTTATATATGATGCATGTGGTATGTATTGCACATTTAGTATTTCATATGTTGCGGTATTTCACTTTTTATCAAAGTAGGTTGTAATGTATGGATTGTCTGTCTTGTTAGTGCTAGTTTACATATATACATTGGTACTTTAAACGAATCCAGTTTGAAAATATCTTTAGCGACCATTTGTCCATTGATGTACTTGTTTAAATCATCAAGTAATTTGTTACCAAAGTATTTTAAGTCTACGCACTTAAGATTTGTATACCATGTTTTTATCTTTTGTATATGCTTTGATTTATCTTTATATTACACTCCGTTACCACCTGTAATATCAATTACAAGCTTTGTAGTCTCTGTTTGTGTTGTAATCTTTGATGTACAGGTTGTCTATGTTTCCTCACCACTTTTTATTGTATCGCAGATAGATTTGTAAACTATCAGTTTTATTTCATCCATTGGTGTTAGTATGTCGTATAGGTCTTGTATGTGTTTATCTAATGACATGTATTTGTCAGAGTATTTAGCGTTTTTGGCAAATGAATATTTTCATTTATACATTGTTCAATACTGTTTTGTTTGTTTTGCTTATTTGATAATACAGCAACTACTTTTAGATATATCCGTTGTTTTGTAGTCACTAAGTAGCTGTATTTTTCTGTTATACTCTCAGGTATTTCTGTCATTTGTAGTATTGGCTTACACAAAATAACTTCTTCTACATAAGCCTTTTTGTGTTATGGCTGATCTTCCGTTGATTTTTATATCAAATGTATTTTTCGCAGATTAAACTCAAGATCTAAATGCTTATCGTTGTCAAGCTTTAGATGTGACTGTAGTGTTATTTGTATTTTATCTGTCATCTTTTGCCCTGTTACATTTGTGCAGTTTTTAAGAGATAGTAGCTTTCTAATTCGCTACATATTTTTCATGTTCTTTTTCCGTGATACCATAGTTATACAGTATATCTTTGGTTGATTGTTACGTTCAAACAGTCTCGCTTTACAACCGCCTTTTTCTTAGCTTTGCTTTTTAAAGTTTCCAAAATCAGCAGCATACGCTTTTTACCGTTAATGGTAAAGATTTCAGGGATACAAGGTGTTGTAATATCTTTTGTAAGTTGCAAATTCATAAATATACCTGCCTTATTTTTGTGGTCTATTATAACAAGCAACGTAAGTTGCTTGCAATGATAGACTATGTTTATTTTGTCAGTAAAAGCATGTCAGTAAATTATGTCAGTAAATACTGCCAAGGGTCACTGACAAGGTCTGTTTTTGTCAGTATTTGGAATTTTTACTGACAAGGTTTTGTATAATTTGTATGGTAAAATAGGTATTACAAGAACTATGTTGTTAATTATGTCTTTTAAGAGTTTCTCAATAATTATTAGAAATTATGAATTTTTCCGTAAGAAATAAGCATTTTAACAAATAATTCTTAGTTATATAATTTGTATATACAAAGTTAAGAATAGTTTATTTACAAGCAAAACTAACTAAATTGCTGTCAGTGTCAGTACCTCAAATACTAGACATCGGACACGTCAAAAAGTTGTACTGACAAATACTGACATAAAAGATTGGCTTAAAATAAGGGTTTTTATGTTTTTGTCAGTATGTCAGTATAATATATATAATATATAAATTAAAAATTTTTTATAACTATATATACATACTACAATTCTTAATTTTCCATTGTATACAACTAATGTTATATTGTAAAAATAAAAAGTTTATTTTGACACTGACATACTGACATTTTTGTAATTTACAGAAAAAGAGCTTAAACGATTATTCGTTTAAGCTCTATATAGTTATACGGAGTATCTACTTTGAATAACACGAAATTTTTCTTGTAATCAAAATTATCAGGTAAATACATACCGTAGTGAGTTTTGCATATTGCTATTAGTTCATCTTCGTGTTTTTATTGTTGTTTTTGTCTTTTAGTAGCCTGTATTATAAATCCTTCACATTCGAGTCTCTCTAGGTCATTTATGAAGTCTATTAATATTTCACTGTATGTACTAAAGTTAACTTCTTGGATATCCAAGCAATCTCACCATTATATCTATTACAGACCAATCCTTAATTCTATCTGTACTATGTATGCTTTTTATAAGCTTTTAACCATATATGTTGCGGTTAACGGTGAAATATAAAAGCCATAGTATTCTTCTGTGAAAACATTACTTGGTTTTATTTTGTTAGTACAGTCGCAAGGTTCATGGGATCTGTTTTTTAGTGTAAACGCTATACTTAATTTTGATGCCAGCCCTATTTTACGATATTCAAATATAGCAGTATATCACTTATAAAGTCAAGGGTAGCTTCTTTGATATCATCCGGTAGTTTGTTGTCATTTTTTATTCTATTAATTATATCTTTCATCTTTGCAATCTGTTTAGAATATGCTTTTAATAAAGTTTCATCGTCGTTCTCTCGGGCTGATTTTAGGTCATTTATAATATCTTCCATCAATTTCTCAATATCAGCATGTAGTGCAGTTATTGGTGATTGTGAATCTGCCTTATTTGACATTTCAGGTTGCACTGGTGTATCACCTTTGTTTACATTCAGCTATATCTATTGTTTCCGATATATCATCTTTATCCCAAATTTGTTCAAAATGCTTGCTTCCAAGTTTTTATACCTTTAAGGTTTGTGTTTTTTTAAAGTTAGTGGCTTTAAGTTTACTATATTCAAAATTTGCATTTGTGATACCTGCTGTTTCAAACCTGTATTGCTTCCGGTTGTAAATTGAAAATTTGTATCCGGTATATTGATATTTTTAAACAGAGCATGATTAAGATTTGCGTGTGCAAAATTATTGCGTATCCGGTATATGCTGAAATATTGTAAATGCACACTTTGTTTCCCTGAAATCGCACTCTATTATTCTGCAATCAGTTAATGTAGCACCTACAAGTGATGCACTGATAAGTTCTACATTTTCCAACAAGCAGTTTGTAAATTCGGCATCATTAAGATGCGTTTCCTGAAGTTACTGAGTTTAGTTCTATATTTGTAAATTTTTGCATCTTCAAGGTGTGCTGATCTAAACGTAGTCTTTGTAAGTGAAGTGTTTAAATTTATGTCACATTCAGTATTCAGGTATTGATTGGTTGAACCGCAAAATAGGGCTTTATCAAGATTTGAGTTTGAAAAGTCACAACCTTCCATAATACAATTTATAAACTTTGCATTTATTGCTGTTGCATTTTTATTGTTGCAAATGATAAGTCTGAATTTACAAATAATGCATTACGCATATCTGTTTCATCTAAATTACAGCCTTGTAAATTTACACCTATAAATTTGGCATTACTTAGGTTTTCATACTTGAGATTTAGGTTTGATAAATTTGTATTACAAACTTCCCTACCTGCAATCTCTATAGGTGTATTTGTTGCGATTGATTCTTCAATGTATTTTCTTGTTATTTTTATATTCATCTCCGTTTGTTTGTATCATTATAGTTTTGAGTGAATGTTCATGACTTTCAATGCCTCGTACATGTTCTAATTCGATTCGTTTATGTGTTATTAAACTTATTAGTTCATTCAGTGTCATTTTTAAGTTTGTTACATCTTCATTAGATAAATCAGATAAGAGTTCGTTATTGTCTGCAAGTTTACGAGTTGCTGTTTTCTCTATTAGTTGCTTATGTAGTCAATTTTGGCTTCAATATTGTCAGTGTCGAGTCCTGAGTCTTTAAAATTTGCTTGTACTGTTATAAATGTCTACTTTTTGTAGACCTTACATCCGATGTTGCAATCGTTTTTGCCATCAGTATTTGAATTTTCTTGTACTATATTATCAATATCTGCTTTTGTAGGTTTTCATCTGTATCATAATCATTTTCACAATCGGTATGTGAATTTTCTTCCACGTTAAGTGATATGTCTGTAAAGTCTACATTATCAGTTATTGTTTTATCAAGTAAGGTTTGTGATTGTACTATTCATGAGTTGGCATTCTCAAGATCGATTTATCCAAAGCACACGGTATCCATCTTTGAGTTTTGAAAAGTCAACATTTTTACAATCACAATTTTGAATGTACAATTTATTAGCTTTGCAGATAAAAAGTTTGTTTTAATAAATTTTTGAATCTTCACAAATACAATCTTTAAACAGTGTGTGTTTCAGTGTTGCATTTGTTAAATCACATTCTTTAAATTCAGTATCAATTAAATTGGTGTTTTTCCATAATGGTGTCTATGGTGAGACTTTTATGAATGTTGTGTCTATGAATGTTGCATTACTGAGATTAAACCTGATAAATCCTTATCATAAATAATTTTGTTAGTTATGCATATGGCTTTCCTATTTTCCTTTTCTAATTAACGTCTCAATGTATTCTCTTGTTATAATCATTTAGTTTCGTTACCTTTCTTATTGTTTGTAGGTGTCATATTTAACCTTATTATTTCATAGTCATTAGGAGATGGCTCATTTTTAGTTAACTCTCCTTTGTGATCCATTATTATAACATGGTCTATCTTTTGATCATTTAACAGTTTCGGTGGCTTATTAATATCTTGTGTGTTTAGAAACATATGTTTATACCTTTAGTAATCATTGTTGTTTTGCTAGTGCAGTTCTGATTTTAGTTAGTCTTGACTACAAACTCTTGTTTCGTAAGTACAGTTTCAGATATTTTTGTTTTACCTATACTGTGTGTCAGTGTTGCATTTCCTGTTGCCAGTAATGCTTTTTAAAGCTATTATTTTTGCAAAGCGTCATAAGCGTCATCAAGTAGTTTTTGATAACGCTCTGAGTCTCTTTTATGGCTTCACCTTGCCAGTATAATATCTGCAGTTTTTGCCATTTTTGTTTTTTCCTTTGAATTTGGCGACTTTTCCAACAAGAGCATACATACTTTTTGCATTTCAGGATTTTGGAATTTCAGTGATTGTACCTTCCATTGATGCACATTTTACACCATCTATTTCAAACTCATGTGGTGCAAAGTTTGATGAACTTAGGCGGGATACCCTGTTCTGATGAAATATCCATGTGTTTTCCCCTTTCTAGTGTGTTGTCAGAAACGATTTTTGAGTCGATGGATCTGTGGTAAAAAGTGTGGTAAAAATCTTGACTTAACAGTTTTGCGTGAAATAGTGTTATCAGATAGGGGTATTGCAAACTGCGGAAGCATATCTTCAACATAGTTTTTCAGATGTAATCCATTTCTTGGGATCATTTATATTTTCTATAAATTGACAAACTAAGCTACCACTTTTTTAGATTAATTTTTGTCTGCGTAGTAATCGTCAAATATATCGTCATAGTCGGTGGCTTTTATCGTGATGTCCATATCAAGTAAATTTAATTTAAACTCATTTGTGTTAGGTTCGTTGTAATTTGTTATGTTTACACAACAGCAGTCTATATCAAAATCATCTGTATCGTATGCGTCAAAGTTTAATTTTATTTCTGTTTTCATATGTTTATCCTTTTTATATGCAATGTTTGATATAGTTTTAGTAAGTAAATTATATCTTTTGTTGTTCCACTTTAGCTTGTGGGATGTTTATTTTATTTGAAATTCCGGCATAAACTTTTTGAGTGGATATTTACCAACTCAGTAACCATCAGGTGCTTCTTCTAAGGTTGATTTTAGCTCTGCGAGTTCATTTATAGCTTCATTTCCGCATTTGTTAGTGGAAATATAGGTTCATCATTTAGGATAGCGTTTTATTGCAATTTCTCGTAAACGTTCTATCTTTTTGCGTAGCTTTCATTTTGTTTAAATGTACATGTAATTATTAGGTTATTACCTATCTCTTTGAATATTCCATGTGTTAGATGATACAAATCTATTTTTCATCAAAGTTTGAGAAGGTGTCATTAAATTCCTCATACAATTCGGTTATAGGCACACCGTCTACATTACACCATTCCATATCTTATCTCTTTTATATGTTTTATTAATTTTTGACTAAGTATTCATCACTAATACCATAACCAAAGTCTTCAAAAATGTCTTACATCAATTTGCAAACATGCAGCAGGGTTTTCACGGTTGTAGGCACATAAATGTTCATGTCTATATCTGTAATACTGTTTTGATATGTTGTTATAAATTTAATCAAGAATGCTGTTGTATCGTGGATACCCTTGTAATCGGAGCGTCTTGTACATATATTTCCTGTTCCGATTTTGAAAGGTTTAGGGTATTCGTCATATGTGATTTCATGTTTAAGCTCATTTTTAATATTTTCTTTTGAATATCTGTCAATGAGGTTCACTTCCTGCTAAAAATGTGGTCAAGTGTAAGTTTTGCATCTTCATAATAGTAATCGTGTATTATAAACTTAACATTATATGTATCGTTTGAATTGCTAGATATTTACAAAACATTCTATTTCATCCGACGAACACCCAAATTCTGATAAAGTTTCTTCAATAGTGTCTGCAGACATATTTTCGATTAGATTTATTTGATTTTATTGTTTCTAATTTCTATTATGCGTTTTGCTGTAACGGCTTTTTCCGTATTTGTTTATACATATGTTGTATATATATGTATGTTAGTATTGTTTTTATTAAGCTCTGTGTTTAAATATAGATCCCAATACATTTAGATATATCCTGTTCTTATGCTGTTAAATGAGTCCATTCAAATGGTAGTTGTATTTCATTTATGAACTTGTCAAAATCGTCGTATATTTTAGTTATATTTGATTTTGAGTTTAGGGAAGTTCATAATTTCATCATAGTGATCTTCTAATGCTTTTTGTTCAAAGTAATCTTCCGGATAATTTGGTGCATCTGCTATAGAGCATGCATCATATCCACATAGATCCCTTAAGTTTTCTACTGAGTATAATCATAGTCTGTATCCGATAGTGTATCATGCTACAATACCATGTCATCGTTTTCATCAAGTTCTGCTGATAATAAAAGCTTCATGCTGATATAATACTCTAGCACCGGTTCTTCGTCTGTGAAAAGCAACTTCTATAATTGTATTTTCAATCAGATTTTTATAGTTTGATATTTTATCAATCTCGAACGATATGGCTCAAATCAAAATAAGAGTTTAAGTTTGATGTGTATGTTCCTTTGCCCTCTCCGTCAAATGTAAAGAGTTATTTCGTTTAAATCGTTTGCGTTTATCTTAGGCATTCTTTTTATATATTCTAAAGTATCCTCATAAGATTTTGTGTTGATTCCATTCTTATCTGTAGGTAATAACATTCTGAGTTTGTGCCTTGCTGAAAATAAAAACACAAAGGTTGTTAAATCCTTTCTAAATTCTTGTTTTTAAATGTAATTTCTCGAATATTAACTTGTATTTGCCATTTTATCTCCTCTTTTATTATATATCTTATTTTTCTTTATTATATCTATCTAAACTAGCTGTTACTTCTTTTATTCGGTCTCAACATAGTTAAAACTTTTATCTGAAATATTGAAAGTGAAGCTGGTTTTCAGTCTTTCAGATTCATATATTTTAATAGTGTTTCAGAGTGGATTATGTCTATGGTTCTTGGCTTAAATAGGTCTGTAGATGCATATTTATTGTTAGTATAAATTTAGTTTATAAATTTTTCGTTTGTGTAATCATCTGTTTTCTATTTCAATAAACATATCAACCGGTCTAAAAATCAAAATATGGTATTTTAAAAATTAGATAGTTTGATATCCAGTATTCTCATCTGATCGGTAGAATAACGTAGACCATCTATTTGTATTTGTGCTATTACCATATCGGCTATTGATTTGTATGATATGGATTTGTTATACCAACCAGTTTTATCATTTTTAGATAGTTCATTTACAAAAATTTGGATATGATATGTGCATACGCTGTTTTCGATTTCTTTATTGCTTCTACTATACGAATTAATGCTTTATACAGCTCATAATTGTAAATTTCGTTATGATGTATTTCACCAAAGGAAATGTTGTATTAATACATAATTTTTGTTTTCTACCATAGTTATCCTTTCGTGGTTTACTGTTATCTTAGTAGTTAAAGATTGTTTTAATTAGCTGATACGAGTATCAGCTTTCTTAATTATAGTTCTTTAATTTTTACTTTGTTGAGATAATAACGGATTTTTAATCTGTCATTTATAAGACCAGTATTCGTCTGTTAATTCTTCATCTATGTATTCTTTGAACAGATACAACTCCAATTTGTCTAAATTATTGTTTTCAGCTCTAAAGTCGATTATAGATGTGTATACAGCGTCGTATATATCGCCAAGTGTAATATCACTAGTTTATAGATATTGCTTATACTGTCTATAAAATCGTTTATAAGTTCGTTTTCTTTTTGGGATATCTATGTTTTTAGTTTATCCCAAAGGGTATCTAGTAGAGATTCTATGTTGTAGTATAAGTCCTCATTATAGATTGTTTTATCGTTTATTGTACCTATAAAGTCCTGTACCACTTTTACTTTTTATTCTTTTTCATACATTTGTCTCACTTTCTTTTCTACATAATTATTTATTTCTATAAGGTAGTATCCGTTTTTATATTTATTAAACAAATTATAAATCAGATACATCTTTAATGATACCGCAAGTGTTATATCCTAATAATGGATATTCTTTTATTGGTACATTCTTTTTCTTTTAGCTAATCTTATAATAGGTTCTATAGATTTAGGATTGGCATTTGGCTTAATTAAAATAACATCAGGCACACGACGAAGCAGTACTCTATGGTTTCACCCTACTCCCGGTTTTATCTTGTTTATACTCACTTATACTAAATTCTGATGCTATTTTTATCACTTCATCAATGCCTTTAAATATATTATTTTCATTGTTTAGATATGGAAATAGTCTTCAATCTCATCTAAAAATGCATTTGATAAGTCATATTCTTTGTTCTCAGCATAATATATCGCACCATGGTACTCATCATCGGTCATATCTTTTTACTTCACTGTACGGCATGTAAACCGCTTACAGATTGAATTTTGAGACAAGCTGAGGTATAGAAAAATCACTCTCTAGTACCACAAAGTTTGGTTTCATATGCAGGATCTGATAATACAGCAAGTTCCGGTGATAAATCTTCTACATTGAGTTTAGCGACAGCTTCTGCAAGCACACGGTTTATAGCACCTTTTCCTGCAACCGTCAGCAAATACAATATCTTTTAGCATTATGCTTTGATAAGATATAATTTATAGTCTGCTATATCAATTCCTTTACCACGAATGATAGAGATTGTATAGTGTTTACATTACAATTACAATATTTGCTAAGGTATCGTTTTAATAAGATACCTACAGGTGTACCTGCTCTTCTAGTGACACCAAAACGATGTTTTTTGTTGGTTTTACACTTAGTATCTTATGTGCAAGATTGATTACAGCTTGTAGCTGTCTGTTTTACCCTATGATTTTAGTGCATTTCATATACTTTTAAGTATTTTTGCACTTGGTATATATTCGACAGGCGCATTTCTGAATAATGTATACCTGATTGATTGAGTTTTCTCTCTCTTTAGTATCAAGTACAGGTACTTTGCCTTTTAGGTCTTGTAGATAGGATTGTCACATCATCAGGTGGTATGATGATGTGACTAAAGTCATTATTCTTCATTTTTCAATAATTCCTTTTGATTTATTATGATTACTTCTTTTCCCTGCTTTTTCTAAGAAGTTTTTAATTCTTTTTCAAATACAGGTGAATGTTCTTCTACAACAATTATAAATCTGTCATGTGAGCAATATCTTTATCTATATTGTAAAGATAGGTTATACGCTCGCTATCGTAAGCGCTGTTTAATCTTAACCTTGATGATATCGGATAATCTTTATCAATACTTGGTTCAATAGGGCTTCTTGTGGTTGTTTTTACATCTGCATGTAGATATCTTGCAATCCACATAGGTATAAACATGTTTTCTTCAGTACCTATTACAAGTGTTTTTGGAGGTGTATCATTAAGGTATTTTAGTTTTAAGAGGTTTATCGATATATGTAGAATATATTTCACATATAATTTTTATTTATGGGTGTTCTTAGGTTGCTTTCCGTGGAGCGTTATATTATAATGCTTTTTCATTTGAGTATATATCGTGAAGATCACCTAAATATATGTCTATCTTAGGTAGATTATCCTTAATTTTTCCTGTGACAAAGGTTGACTGTGTATATACCTTTTTCCTTGAATATTTTTACGGTCACTGTTGTTTTTGCCAGTTTGGTATTGATGTAACGATATACTGTTTATTTGGTTGATGCTTTTCAAGTTTGTCAATGAGGTTTTAAAACTGTTTTACCTGTTGTTAGTTCATCATCAACAAAAACAACAATGTCATAGTCTAAATTTTTATCGAAATAAAAAGCTTTTGTGCTGTTGCACGAGAGTGTTCCTCTTCAAAGGTTATGTTTATATAACCCATTATGTTTATATAGCCGTTGTCTGTGATTTTTCTCTTGTGGTTTGTGCATAACCTACAATGTTCAGTTTTTTTGAATCCGTTGGGAGTAGCATTATATGTTGAGCTAATGCCGTAGCTGTTTCTGCAAACCCTATTAATAAAAACTTTTTATCATTCCACTTGTTTGTTACAAATAAATTTTCCAGCTTATCATATAACATCCTATTTGCATTTATTACATCATGTGCATTAGCAGACAATATGTTTTCCGAGTAGTGTGTTTACAAACAGGAACTCACGCTTTGGTGTTGTATATGTCTTTTGCAATTTTGATAAATTCATCTACAGGTTTGTTAAAATCATTTGATTCAATGTCTACAAAATCATATATATTCATTGTTATATTCCTTTCTTTACCATAGACACTGCTATTGCAAGTATTTTTCGTGCCCAGTTGCTATGTGTTTTTACTTCGTTCATCTTATTACCTGCACTACCCTTTGTTACACCGATTAGACCTGTACCCATGCCCATGATACTCATAGCATCATTATAATCTTCTTCGTCAATTATATTACTTTCAGTAATAATAGGTAGTTGTACAGGGTGTATGGAAGTTTTACCGAAAAAGCCGTTTAATTTATCAAATGCTAGTTCTTTTTCAGTACCTATTTTCCATAAACCATCTTCACCCTGAGAATTAAAAGTACTCCCACTACAGGTCCGGCTATAACATAATTCTTTTCCAAAGAAGTTTACAATGTCGGCAAAACAATCTGCTACTACATTTATATCATAGATTGTTTGATCCATTTTACGGCGAATACCGAATATATTACAAAAATCCGTTGCTCCAACTCTTATGTTTAAGATATGATCTGAAAACCCGGACAGTTTTCTTTTGAATATATGCAAAGTTCTTCCAATCTGTTTTGCTTATACATGATGTTTTTACTTTCCAAAAATTGGATTAAAAATACTAACTTTGTAAAGAGATTTATGTCTGCAACTCATTAAATGCACGAATATATTCAGCAGACATTGCTACTATCAAACTTAGGAAAGTTAAAGCCTGTTAAAACATTTAATTGTACCTGCGATAAGGTGCCTCAATGTTTTCAACTGTTCAGGATTTTCGTACTCTTATGAATATAAGAGGCAATGCATTAATTGATAATGTTTTTCTTCAATCGCTGCTGTGAAGTTTTAGAGAGTGTAGAGCGAAAGCATTATCAGTGCTTCTTCTACTGTATCATCACCTATAGAGTCTTCCAAATCAAGGCACGATTGACTTGATATCAGGATTTTTTTGTTCGATAATATCTTGTACAATTTTTGTTCTTGTCGCGAGGCATGTATAACATACCTCCGATAGCATATTGTAGCACTTCACGAGAAGGATTCTTTGTTAAATTCTGTGCCGTTAATTAGCATATCTTTAAATTCGTGCTTTCATTTTTATCCTGAATGAAAAACTAAAGAGTGATGCAGTATCAGCCTTTCATGTGCAGTATAGTATTTTAACTTAATAAACCAAAAATCCTTTTTCTCTTTGGTTCACGCTTAAAGTTATTCTGTATCATATCTTTTAACTTTTCATTTTGCTAACCAATCCGGATATTCCTGCAGTAGTTTCTGATATAGATTGTTTTCTGTAGAAGTTATCATATGTGGCTTCAAAGAAGTCGGCATTGTCAACGTATCTACCGCTCATATCATCGAGCTGTTCAAGATAATTAAATCCTGCACCACCAACCCCTACAAACTGCAAGAAGATTGGATAGTTTTGACAATTCTTTTACAACTTTAGTTGTTTCAGTTTTTATCAAAATTATCACCGTCTGTAATAAAGATTACATATACAGGTGAAGGCTCAGGATGTTCCTCTAGGTAGTATTGTAGATATCGTAGCACGGTGCATATGAAGTACCACCAAATCTGCAGTTTTTATCAAGGATTTCTCTTTGCACATAGCCGTAGTAGTTGTCTTTATTTATTGCAGGCATTCTTCTGAAGCCGTCTTCAAAGATCCATACATCCATCTCCTCATTGTCATCAAAATTGATGGCGATAGGGAAAGATTTTTCTACGATTTCCTGTACGTATCCCCTGTTATAAGCTGTTCTCATTGAGCCTGATATATATCTATTACAAATGCTACTCTTGCTTTTGTATCAGGGTTTTAAATTATGTTTTTGTGAGGTTTACTTTTACTACTTCACTGACTTCTTTTTGTTCGTTTCTCTAAACGAATTTTTGACTGTTCTTTGGTTAAACTTATACTCATAATAGTGTATCTCCCTTTTTAAAATTTATTTATATTTGCTTTTATGCCCAATAGGCTTATAGCTTATTTAGTATGTAGGTTTGTGTTTACTTCGTGAGATATTTTTAATTGTTCACTTGTAAACTCTTGATCGGTTGTTTCTACATTTGTAAAATGCAAATCTACAATATCAGCATTATTCATTTTTACATGATAAAATGTTGCGTTGTCGATTTTAATAGAGATCAGTTTTGAATAAGACATATCTACACGTGAGATTGAGTTTGTGAACTTACAATTATCTATTGTAGTACACCCTAAGTTTGTGGATATAAGATTGCATCTGTCTGTAGCAGTACGTAATATTTTTGCATCTTCAAAGTTCGCTCTTTTTAAATCGCAGTTGAGACAATGATGTATCTTCAAGGTGTGTGTTATTTAAGTTAGCATCTGTCATATCACAACCGGTAAACTTTGCGTTTATCAGGCTTGTACGGTAAAGAGATTAGTGGTTGTTAGGTTTGTATTGGTGAATATTGCATTTTTAATATACAGCCGCTTAGATTTGCGTGTTCCAAGTTGGCATATTCAAAGTTACAGCCTGTTAAATCAAATCTTGATAAATCAATCCCTGACAAATCATAACCTGTAAGATTCGGTCTTTTTTCATTTTCGAGTAGTGTTACTACTTCTTCTCTTGTTATTGTTTTCATTTTAATCCTCTATTTATCGTAATTAACCGGACTGGTGTATAAATTGTATGTTATCTTGTGTTATAGTAGTAAATTCGGTATTTGTTATACTGGAGTTACTAAAACAACATTCGTTTAAGATTGTCATATACATATAAACATTATCAAAATTTACATTTGATAGTTTTGTGTTATTTAGATTCATTTCATACAGTTTTGTGTTCTCCATGTTTGCCAGTTTATTAATGTGCCGTTATTAATTTTTATATTTGCAAAACATTGAGTCTGTCATATCACATTCTGATATTAACAGTTTTCGTAGATTGGTTTGCTTAGATAGTGTTCCATAGATTTGTGTTTTGCATAAATTTGAGTGTGATATTTCAAGCTCTTTTATGTTTGTGTTTTGCAATATAGGCATTGTTTATTTCGCAATATAGTGCTCTATCAGGTCCACCCTCGATATTTTTCATTTTTATACGCTCAAGGTTTGAGATGTTTAAAAGTAGAGTGTGATATATGGCAGTCTTTGAACTCTGCAAGTAACAATTCGCTGAATGAAAATGTTACATTTACAAAATGTGCGGTTTATAAATTTTGTAAATTTCAGAATAGATTGTTTAAATTCTACATCTGTAAATTCGCAACCTCGGAATGTAGCATCGGTTAAATCAAGATATGATAAATTTTTCATGCGTAAAACTTTCACCCTACCACTATCAATTTTTCTTTAATCTCAAGTTGTTTTTATTACTTCTTCTCTTGTCATAATTTATATGTTTAGCCTTTCTTATTTATCTTTTATAAAGCTTTTCACTGTTGCTCTCGTAAAATTGTTTGATGTAATTTTCATCATAGAAAAATCTACCGATATCAAATAGGTAATGTTTTGTGATACTAACCTATGTTTGATAATTAGATAGCATAATGACTATATTAACTTTATTGGATCTTGTGCTTGATACTGAAGTCTATATGTTTTATACTTGCATTTATAATTCATATTTGTATCTTCAATCTCTTTTCGATTATTTGGCTTTTCTATGTCTTCAAATTCTGAGTCATAATATCAATTACAGTTTTCTTTTTGTACAGTTTGTCGTCAATGTAACGCATATCCGGCTCATAGTCACTTAATTCACTGTCAAATCTAGTATAGCCGTTTACAGCCATATAACGGAATATTTTATCCAATATAGTGTTTACATCACCTGCTTCGAGTTAAACTGAGTTATAATGTCGTAGGTTGTCATTATCTATCGTGTTAAAGTGAAAGGTTTCGTTAAATTCGTTAAAGGATCATTTTTCTTATAAAAATATAAACTCGGAATCAATACCTTTTTCTTTTGAGAAAAGTCCATTCCTTTTGTATACTTCATTGATACATTTATTTAGGAAATTGATATTATTGTTTTGTCTCATTTGTATATTGTTTGTTATTCATATGTTTTAGCCTTTCTTAGTTTTGGTTTAAAAGTTATAATGCTTATTGTGTCATAGCTTTTGTAAGGTATTAAGGTGACTTGTTATGTACCGAACTGCCTGTTTGATATCACTGTCTGTTTGTTTAAATACTTCAACTTCAATTAGCTTATTATCTTTTATTATTATAACATCTGATAATCCTTTCACATAGATCATATTCAGGAATGAGATCATGAATTTTATTCAGTATGTTTTTCTGTATCATTTTTCAGTTATATTTATATTTACTTTGCCTTTGAGATAGTTCAATTAGTTTTTGCTTGTACTCGCAACTACTTGATGATTTTGGGTGTTTTCTTACATATTCCTTAGCAAGTTCGATATAGTTATCTTTTTATGTTCTGTATCATTGTGATAAGTGCTGATATCCATGTTAAACTCATCATTATCAAATGCAGTACGGTTTGTATCGTATATAAATTCATCAATATATCCCTTGCAGGTGGTGACAATCACAAGAAATTTATTGAAGTTAGGTCAAAGCTTCTGTATTGCATGGTTTATCCTTTCTTTTGATTGTTTATGATCTTATAGTTGTTATAAAAATCACTTGTGTTTTTATTTGTATTTGGGTTATCATGTATATCTATCTTAATATCTTTTAGTAGAGTTCCTTTATTGTCAGCATTTATAATTTGCCTAAATTCATTATTTTCCTCTGTAACATCGACATTTATGCTAACGTTGTACTCTTTTGTAAGGTTTTTATATTATCACTATCTGCAAACCATGCAAATTCTACTGATAAATTTACTTGATAATCATTTTCATTATTACTCAGGATGGATATGTGTGTTGAGTTTAAAAAAACCGTTATTTGAGCTTTTTAACCCATATATTGTGATAATTGTTATTATCATTTCTTGTGATTATCTTTATAAATCCTGTATTTATTTTCTTTTACAGGATCTATATTTAAGAGCTTTCATGTGGCTGTTACAGGTATTAAAGCTTTGTGATATTAATACATTTTCTTTAGCACCTTTAACTATCATATCTCCATAACAATAATTTGCCATTTATTATCCTTTCTTTATATTCGCCGAGTCGATTAAAATTTTTCTATCGCATATAATAGCCTGATTTTATTCTTCAGATTTACAAGACTTGGGTGCATATACATAACTTTTTCACTTATTTTGTTTGTACTGACAGCAGGTTTTAAATGATTGCAAGTCATTATCCTTAGATTTTAGTAATGCCATTGATACTGCATTTTAATATGTCTGCCGGTTTAGCATGCGTCTCTACTATTTTAAGCCAAGTAGACCTATTACGATATCCTTTACAAAGTCTTTTTACTTTTATTTTAACTCGTCTTAATTTGTCTGTTGATTGGGTCTATTGCTAATTTAATCATATAATATGTATCATGATCATTTATTGTATAACATGCTATTTGACCTTTAAATTCACTTATTACTTTACATTTGTATTCTTCATATTGTTTATTCTCCTCTTTTCTTGTCAGCTTCTTTAAATCTATCAATCCATTTTATGACTTGATGTAATAGGTGAAAGACTTTTCGTATCTTCTTCGTTTGCCTGCTTTAGAGCTTCCAAGTTGTACACTGATTTACCTCGCTAAATTGTATTTTTCATAATTCATAATGACGATTTCCTTTTCAGCTATATATACTTTTTAATTATCAGTTGTTTTTATTATCAGGTTTTTGTCAGAATGACATTATTCATATGTGTGACAACTTCTGTATTCTTTTAGTATGGATAGTGATAATATTATGATCATTTATATAGTAGTTGTCAACATGCACGCTGTGAAAAGCCATTTTGAGCCCTACATATATATCTGCAGTCATGTTTTGTTTCATGTGTAATTCCTTTCATTTTACAGGTGATAGCCCTCTCGTATTAGTACAAGAGGTATTGGTTATGGATTTTTTATTATATGTTGTACGATGCTAAAGCGACCACGATCGTTTTACTATGCGTATCTCCTCTATACTCGGGTCGGGCACACAATATTGCCTTTATAATCTACACCGAACAGGTTTTAGTATACATTCGTAGTATCTACCTGAGTAATTAAACTAGCATTTTCATTATCGATATCGGCAGGCTTCGGTTTCGTGCTGAGTAGCTTCGATGTTGTTATAAGTTGTTTTTACAATATCAAGTATTTTTAACTATGCCCCTCATAGTCCTGCATACTTAAAGCTTTTAACACTTCTTTTAGCGCAACCGTTATAGTCAATAATTACTACCAAATCCTCATTTAAGATATCTCTTTTATCATTTTCTTATCCTCGCTTTTTAAGTATACAGTAATGCACGAACGAAGTTCGTGCATTTCTCTGTTTAATTGACATTGCTTTTTGATATGCTACACTTTTTAGTATAATTATAATATTTATTTGAGGTGATAATATGAAAGAAAATATAGGTCTTTTTAGAGCTAACAGACTCTGATAATGGTGAGGTTGTTGAAGGTAATTTAATATATCTTAAAGGTCATTCATTTGCATATATTCTTACTGTTGATAACATAGGTAGAATAGTGGTTGATGCAGACTGGCAATTGCACATGCAAGCTTGACACGAGTTATGGAAAAAGTATACAACGTATAGATGAAGTATGTGATGTTAAAGAAGATTAATTACACATTTTAGTGGATTGGTAGCAAGTTTGACGGAGTAGTCCGAATCAGGCTTGCTTTTTCAGGATATTTATGAAAATGTATCGCTAATGGATAGATGAGTGTGTGAGTGAAATACGGAACGATTCCATTCGTTCATTAGATGCCGTTATTACAAACAGCATCTATTTGTGCATTAGCGATTATAAGCGTGTATGGTTTTGACACCACTATTAACGGCTTGCTAGCAGTTCTCGGTAGCTCTTTTGCTACTACACGCTTGGTTAGGTAGAATATAAATAAAAATGTAAATGTAATTCATTGATAACAGTTATCGTTTTGATTTCCTTTCGATCAAGTTAATAATTGCTACCAATGAAATAGGTATATGGCTTTGACACCACTATTGACAACCTTTCGTTGTTATACCCCACGTTTTAAGAAGGCATCATGTACTATCTCTCCATTGATTGTCCGTATCAATGGAATAGCGTCATATGGCTTTGACACCACTATAGACAGCTAACTTCTGTTACACGCTTCCTGAAGTATCAATATCTTTTGGGCAAATGTATCTCATTGACAGCATATTGCTTTGATTTCCTTTCGATCGAGCCATTAATTACTGCCAATGAAATGGGATATGGCTCTGATACCACCTGTTTTTGACAACCTGTTGTTGTTATATCCCACGTGTTTTTAATAATTTCAAATAATAAGTTATAAAGCTCTGTCAGTATGTTTATTTAACTGACGATCTCTTTATAATTGTCAGTACCGGATAATGTACTGATCAAATGGTGTGTATGGCTCTGATACCACTATAGACAGTCTGTTCTGTTACACACCCAGGATTTTTCCGATTTCCTTATCGACGCCGATTTATTTTTATCGTTATCGGCACCGACTTCCCCTGCGTTCCGGCTGATCCTTTATAGTTTATAATAATATTCTCTATAAGTGCTCTGCATGAGCTTTCTGATCACCATTGATCTTACCTCCTTATTATTTATAAGTTTGAGAACATGAACAAACTTATATTTTTTAGTATCTTTTTGTTCTTTTATATTTTTATGCAAAGCGTGAAACTCGATTCGCCTTTGCTGTAGGTATAAAGCATCTGTATCGCCTACGATTACAGGTAAACCCCTGTACCCATAGGTCAACTATAAATACATTATAGCTTTATTTACTTTTATGGACACGTCATCTGCTGTTTTCCTCACAATTACAGGCTAAAACCCCTGTACTTTTAGTTTAGCTATAACGCGAGCATGCCTTATTTTTTTATGTAAAGTATACGATTTACATTTTCTTTGTGTATAGGTAAAAATACATACGATTTATATTTCCTCTGTTTATGAACGGGAAAACGTATGGTTTATATTTCCCTAGATGAGTTGTACTACTTTACTTTTTATTTTTAAGGTTGCTAAAAGAGTAAATATGCAACCTTATTTGTATTGAATTCTTATTTTTATTTTTCTCTAACATAAGCTTCGTAAGTGGGGCGTTAGCCCCTGCTACGAAGCATTTGACTTTGATGACTGTTACCTTTATTATAGACTATTACCTTGATTATAGATTTTACTCGTAATCTATCATAGTCATTGTCGTTTTCTGTCATACCTGCAAGCTTAAGTTCTTCTAAAAACTCTCTGTGGTGTCATCCCATGCAAAGATTGTTTCAGACTTACCATATCAGCTTTGACTAGATCGTGTTTTGTATGATACATCTTCGTATTTTGAGAGCTGTATAGCATCTTGTCTTTTAGCTCGTTATCATGGCAATTATCATATGGTGCATCCATTTCACTTAACTCAAGATGTTAGTTGGTTTATCAACAGCGCCTTGTTATTCATTGCTGTTGCTGTATCGAATCTTACAAAACATATGGTGGCAGATATTATTGTCTGTTGGATCGGTGATATATGCGTTATGAGATTGTTTCTCCAAATGCTTTTTGGTACCTGACAGTGTTATAGATCTTTGTATCTGCACACTGATGATGATCTCTGGGTTTACATGATAACTATTTAGTGTTACTAAGTCAGTACCAACATCAAATCCATTTGCTAGTGATGGATTAAATGTATCATACATATCAAGTATTGTAAAAAGTCTTTCTCCGATATTTGTACACTAAACGGTGTCATATGTGTATTGCTTTGATGATTTATGTTTGTAAGCACTATATCACCTTTTAGTGTGTTATTAAAGAGTTTAATGCGGTGTCAATAGGCATGGTTTTTAACTTATCCATACTGTAGTAAATTGTGTTATCTTTTACTATGTTTTCGAGCTTTTCTTTTAATTCAGCTCTATCTGATTCCTTTATGGATTCGTCAAACTTTATATCTGTGCCGACTCTGTTTGATTGTACAGTCTGAACGATTAGTTTGGTAAGTTCTGCAAAGTCGTTTTGTGGTTCCGTTGCATTTTGATTTGCAGGTATGATACCGTATGTTGATGCTTGGTTTAACAGTTCAAGTCTATCTTTGTCAATCCATTGGTAAGTATGCAGGGCAGTTTGATATAAGCCCGGTATATGAGTTTTTAGAAGTATGAACCTGATGGTCGCCTCGCAAAAACTGTTTTCCTGCATATAGATTTGTGTTTTCGAACCAAGTTTTCAAAGTTGTCTTTACCAACAAATGGTGCTAACTTTTTAATTCGTTTATAAACTCAGGTTTTAGCTCAATGTTTTTGGTGGATCATTTTTCTCCATGTTATCTACAGTAACCTGTTGCTGTGCATCTGTTGGTGTTTATATTGGTGCAAATGACCAACGAGTTTTTGTTTGTATTATTTAGGTATTTGCTGTCACATCAAATACCAATGTTCCAGTGGTAGTTCAGGTACAGCTTTCATAAGATGTGGGTTTTGGCGGGTATCGCTACACCACCTGTTGGTTCACTACACCATCAAAAGTCCTGATTTACTACTATGTTTCTGACATAATTAGTCCTTTTCATTATGAAATTTTATATGGCTTTTAAATTAATTAAAACCATAAATTATATCATGAATTTATCCATAGTAGTAGGTGGTTAGAGCATGATTTTATGATATTTTGATACCAGTTATGAAGTTCATAATGAATATCATATCTTCTTTTACCGGTTTTGTTGTAATCGTCAGTATCAAAGTATTTTTGTAGTTTGCCTTCATATTCTTTTATCCAGTCTTTTGATAACCTAAGCTTGTAGCTATATACCCTTTTTAGGCGGAATATTTGTGGACTGTCTTATTTCGTTTGGTTGCCTTATAAGTTCAAATTGTTCATCAGTTAAACCCATCGGTTTATTATTTAGGATATTGTTTCTTGCAACTTCCTTTAATCATTTATTTCATCTATGGTTTCTTTTGTGTGTGTAAATATACATGGTTTCAATGTGATTTTTAAGTCTTTAATTAGTCGTGTCTAAGATTTGATATCCATTTTAGATTCATTGAAATCTTTGAAGATTTTCACAAAGAGGACTGAGTTCAGTTAAGGTAACATTGGATGCATTTATGTTAAATGAATTGTTGATATTTATATATTTTACCTAAGAAGAGTGAATAGGTCACCCGCATAGATATTTATTTCATTATGATATCGTCTGATTGTAATTTTAATTTACAATCAAAGAAACCTTCTGATAAATATTTGCCGTTTTTAGCTATGAATGAGTTTAGAAATTCAACCATTTCATATCCGCGACTATATGTTGGATATCCTAAATAATAAAACTTTTTCTTCAGCAGATAGTTTGCTGTAGTATCTGCATCAATTTCTCTTTTCATATTTCACCACGTAGTGCTCTTTTGATTTAGGCTTTAATGTGTCTTTGTGAGTGAATAATATTATTTCATCTAGCTTTGGATCCAGTGTGTTTTTACAAAAATCTGTATCAAAGTAATATTTTGTATTTTTGTTTATCTATATACTAGTAATCTCTGATATTTATAAAATTTTGTATAAGAGAGGTACTGCCGTTAGGGTTAAACGGTCTCAAATACTCTTTTAATTTGATTATCAGTCATATCACATAGGTTAATTTTATTGTTACCTACATGATGACAATTTTCAAATGTTATCTGTCTGACTCGATGCAATTTGGGCTATAATTCGGTCGATATGGGTATTCTCTTTTCATTTCGGTGTCATATAAATAGTATTCTATACCCATAATGTTGTAACCGATTTTATCTTCAAGCGTTATTTTTGAGTGTAATGTTTTTATCTATTTTTCTATCATATTATTACCTGCCCTATTGTGGTTTTGAAATAACAGTTTTATCTGTGTTTATGGACTGCGTGTTCTCTATTTGTTCATTTGTCATTGTAATGTCATATAGTTCTACATTTTCACAACTCAAGTTTATAATTCTCAAGTCTGCCGTATTTGTGTGTTTAAAAACATGAGTTAGTGAATTCTAACTCAAGTCTAATTTAGAATTTTTCCAAATTGTGCAGATAAGACTTGAATTTTAAAAAATGTGCAGATGCCTAATATGGAATCTGCAAAAGATGTTGATGTTAAATCACAACAGTCCATATCTACGCGTACCATATTTGTGTTTTAAAGCTTTTGTTTAGCAGATTGCAGGATATAAAAGCTTGTATCTTCAAGCTTTGAGTCTGTAAAATTTGTATTGTTTAGAGCAGTTTAGAAAATATGCAAATTCAAGGTTTACATTTGTGAATTTAACATTTTTAGATTTACAAATTTAAACTCTTTAAAATCCAAATTGCAATTTGTAAATGTTGCATTTTGTTAAATCTGCGTTATTTTAACAGCATCTACCATATTGTGTTTTGTAAATATGCATTTTTAGTATACAATGAATTAAGGTTGGCGTTTGTTAGTCGGCATCTGTAAAGTCGGCTCGAGTTAAATCAAGAAAGGATAAGGTTACTCGCGCTAAAGATCTTTACCTTTAAATTCTAATGGCTGTTTATTTTTCAATAAGTTTTTCTATTTCTTCTCTTGTTTTTCTCTTATTTCTTTTTATTGTCATATACCTCTTTTATTTAGTGTAGTAGTTGACAGTTGCTGTATTTATAAGTCTGTATATCCTTTAATTGTCTTGATGTAAATGTTGTACCTGTAATACTGAGTTTTTGAATTTTACAATCAGGTAGCATATGTATTTTTCATATTGACACCATCAAAAACTTATATTGTTTAGATCTGTTTTTATAAATTTTTGAGTTATACAGTTTTGCATAGTCCATTTCATGACTTTGCAAGTAAACCATATCTTATATGTATATTTGTAAGATATGCATCAGATAAATCTAGTCTTGATATAACTGGTGTTCTGAGTTCAACGTGTTCAAGCTGTGCCTGATTTGCTTTTGAGCCTGCAATCCTAAGTCATCTATGTTTGTGTACGGATTATATTCATATTACTTAAATTACTATCAAGTATAGTTATGTATTCACGGTAGTGTATTTTATTGTACTATATTTAAGATTTGCCATTTTGAGATAGTAACAAACTCCATATCATGACTTTTCAAATTTAGTAATTGATAAGTCGCTGAATGTAAAATATATATGCTAAGTGTTGAGTTTATAAAATCTACGCATTGAAGGTTTGTGTGCTTAAATCTTTACATTTAAAAATTTACAGTTTTATAAATTTGGCATGATGCAGATTAAGCCTTGATAAATCCATGTTTTCAAATATCTCATTTACAAATCGTAGTGATTCGTTGTTTTTAATACGATTTATTATATCATCTTTTTCATTTTTAGTCCTTTCGTTTTAAGTTTAGTTTGTCAGTAAAGTGTGTCAGTATTTGTCAGTAAATCGTGTCAGTAGATACTGCCAAAAGGTACTGACAAGCTTGTTTTGTCGGTATTTGTAATTTTTCTACTGACAAGGTTTTGTATACTTTGCATATTAAAAATAAAGCAATATAAATATTGTGTTGTTGATATTGTCTTTTAATGATTTCATAATAATTATTATGAAAATTATGAATTTTTCGTAAGAAATAAGCGTTTTTAACAAATAGTTCTTAGTTATGTAACTTGTATAGTTGTAATTGTAATTCATTATTTTACAAGTAAAAATTAGCTAAATTGCTGTCAGTGTCAGTAGTTCAAATACTGACATACTGACATGTCAAAAATATAATACTGACAAATACTGACATAAAAAGGTAGGCTTAAAATAAGGTAGGTTTTGTCAGTATGTCAGTATAATATATATAATATATAAATTAAAAATTTTTATAACTATATATACTTATTGTAATTCTTAATTTTCCATTGTATACAATCAATGTTACATTGTAAAAATAAAAGTTTATTTTTATTACTGACATACTGACAAATCCTATTTTTTTCTTGTAAAGAAAGCCGAATCTATATAGACTCGGCTTCATATTACTTCTTTAAACCTGTACTTATACGTGGGTAATCTTCTTTCAAAATCCTGTTATATCTAGGGCTCAGTATCAATCTTATCAAGGTAAAAATTGATTTAGAATTGCATTTTATGTAATCTGATTCGAGATACATTCGTATCTTTATTGTACAGCAGTTTAAATGTTTTTACTTTTTATCGTATGTGTCTTTTTAGGTATTCTATATTTTGCTTAAACAGTTCTACATCAGAAACACCGTTTACTCTTAATAAGTCAGCAATCTCATTAGTTGTATACATTTCACTTGCTGTACTTTCACTAATTATGTTTGTTTTTACAGCTGTATTTATTACTTCTGAATCGTTAGTTGTTTTTGTTCATTCTTGGTATTGATTGAGTTAATGATACAAGATTTTTATTGTAATAGCAATGGTTATAATATACATTACTATTGCTATTAGATATAATATTTTGTTTGTTTTTATGTCTTGATTTAATGTGTATATATTTGTTGATTACACCCTTTATCTCATTTGTCATATTCACTATGAGATAGAATGCTAGTATAGATATGCCTATTGTGAGTGTTATGTCCCAGCGTATTTTAGCAGAGTAGTAAGTGTTCACTTTTGCTCGTAATTCAGCCAGTTTATTAAGCTGATTGTATATGTTTATATAATCTATCATGTGCTAACCTCTTTTTTAAATAATTCCTTCCTCACTAGCTGACCTGTATCTATCACCTATAATAATTGCATCATTTAAAGTCATACCTACAAAGATCAAGGGTGCTCTAAGGTCTTTTATTATGTTTATATCAAGTTTACTAAAGGTTGTATCTCCTGATGGGTGATTGTGGATCAGTACTATTGTTGTTGCATTTTGCCAATAGTGCACGCTTTGCAATATACCTTTTGTATTTATGATTGCAGAGTTGGCAGTTCCAATCCCTATTTCAAACAATATAGGGTTTTTAAGTTTATTATCTGTACAAATCATGTACACATGTTCTTCCGGATATTTGTGTATCTGAAGGTAATCTCTCATTATTTGATCGATTACACTTGGACTATCATAAGCATCTCCTATTTCCGGTAACTCAGCTACCCACTGTCTTTTTATTTCAATTATGTTTTTATCAGCTAAGCACATTTCGTATTTTTGTAATTTCATAAGATATCCTTTCTTTTACACTAGATTAACTCTTTTACAAGCGGTGTTAAAGGTCATATTGTCTGTTTCTTCAAGAGCTTTTACTGCCGTTTCAATGAATGATTTCACTGTGCCTATCGGAACTTTTAGCTCCTTTGGTGCATCTCATAATCATACCCTTAGCTTTTTGAGTATCCGTCATGCTTAAGGTGTAATGAGCAGTTAGTACCTTCAATTTTTCAGTTCTGATTCACATACTCCATCACTATCACAAATATATACACTTGCTGTTGCTTTATATGTGTCATCAAAGGTTCATATCTATAATGACATATTTTTGCGTCACTGTTACTTCTGTCTGTAAATTCGTATTTCATGTTCATATTTAGTCCTTTTCTTCTTTTGTGTTCTTACATAGTTTCTTAAAGCTTTTTAAATTTGATAGCTCAAATACCGGTATGTTTTTGTTTTGCGAATAGTTGTTCTTTAATAGCACCTACAGAAGAATCCCAATTAGGTAGTATACTACCACATCTGCCATTACTATAAGTTTTATAACAAATCTGTAAGTACTCATAATGTTTACCTTTTGGAAGTACTTCGCTTAATTTAGCGGATTTATCACATCACAATCAGGTAACATTAATTTAATTTGACGTTTTGCTTTTTCAAACTTCTTTATGTAGTCGAGGTTCTTTTTTGATATTGGACCTGTGCCATATACACTCTCATATTTTACTCTCCTTTGTTACTATTGTTATATTACTGTTTTATACATTTGTCATACAATGCTACAAATTGTTTTTGATAAAGTACTTCTTGCTGTTACATCTTTATATATAAGATTTAATATACTATTTGATGTGATATATACTATTACTTCCATAGGTTTTTGATTTTTATTACAAAGCTTTAATATTTCTATTAAAGCTTGTAGTTCAACTGATTTTACAGTTATATCTATGAAATCGTCTGTATGGAATAATCTCTGCTTAGTTGTAACTTTATCATTATTCGATACGGTTAGTTTATAACCATATCGTTTTTGTATTTTTGTATTATCGGTTTTACTATTACAATCATAATTTTTATACCACCACGATATAAAATGATAAACCTTTGCTTAGATTTACCATTTTCGCTAAAAGCTACAGATGGGTATTTACTTTCTCCAAGCATTATATATGCTCTTTTTCCGATGAGTGTTACTTGCTTTAACAATTCATTGCATAGGTCAAATATGTTGTCAAATTGTGCTAATGTATCAATGTCTCTTTCTATGGAAACCGTTGCATTTATGTTGCTATTCATTATCACATGCAGTTTTGCATTTGGTAATGCGAGTAAATCTTCAATTATTGTTTTCATTTTCCAATATTCCTTTATTTTTTTATTTTTATTATGTTGGTTGCTTTGTATCTGACTGTCTTGCCGTTTTTTTCATTAGTACATCTATCATTTCAGGTGCACGGTGTCATTTGTGCTTGAGTTTTTATGCTTATATGTGGCTTTTAACTATTTTTGACAGTTTTTGTGTGCCATTCTTCACATTCCTTGCATTTATTTTTCTTCTGCATACTGCGTATGGCAAAATTCACATTCGTAATACGTTTTTGTTTCATTTTTATACCTCATTTTTTAAGTTTTAAAAGCAGGTGACAAGCAAAGCGTTAAGTCACCTGCTTTTCTTGTTTGGACTGTTATTATTTTATTCTATAACCTTTTCCATCAAGTTTATATCCTGTTTTTAGATCGTTGTAGATATCAATAATTCTTGTTTTACCGGCATGAATATATACAGTGTCATCTTTTTCTTTTGGTTTCATGATACAAGTCTCTTTTATACATACCCGTATCAATATCAAATGCGGCTTTTATTACTTGCTTCTATAGTGTGGTTGCTTACCCTATAGTTTGTACTGTTTAGGGTAAAGTAATAGCTATCGTTATTTTTACTTGTAATAATGCCGTTTTGGTTGCAAAAATCTTCAATTTCTTGCATTTCTTTAGCAAATTGTGTTCGTTTTTGCTTTATTTGGTTTATAGTGCTTAAACATTAGTTACCCCTTATTTTTTTAAGTTTGTAGTCTATTTGCTAGTGAATTTGCGACTTCTTTAGTTAAGTTAATAGCGTCTTTTAGGTTTATGACTACTTTGTCATCAACATATACATTCAGTGAGTCTAAGTCGGTATCTATAATTGCAATGTGATCAATATCATAATTATCTGATGTTTTTGTATTTTTGAAGATTTTTTGAGTCTTTCACTATCAATCTTTTTGGATAGGATAGTAATTTGATTTCATCTTCTGTTAAGCCCGGTTTATTCATTGTTTTGTATCCTAATACTGCTTTTTGAGTAACATAGTTTGTTTATCAAGTATTTCTTTTCTTTAGGTTAAAATAGAAAATGGCTGTACCCTTAGTAGGTTGCTTAATGTAGTCCGCAGTATAGTCATACACTCGTGGTATGAATTTGTAGGTATCAATATTTTTTTAAATGTATCTTCAAATACATACGGGTTTGATTCATTCTTTATATCAAGATTTTTTAAACGGAATTGCATTTGTATGTATGCATTCGTGTAGATTTGATGCCAAAAAGTTCTTTTACGAATACAGTTATACTTTTAGTATTTTCTTTTTACATATATTTATTTCAAGATAATTTATCTCTGCTAACGTGTATTTCTATCGTGAATGTATACAATATATCTTTATGAGCTTCTATAAATTCAAGTATAAAGTTTAAGTTACTTATAACTGTTTCATTTGTTAACACATCTTCATAAAGATTTTTGTTCCTTATGTGTGAGTTTTTCATATTCACCGTTGTCTATCTCATCAGGCAGTTCATCACTGACTAAAAGATAATATGTGTGCTTTTAGGTACTGATTCATCATGATGTAATATTGCTTTTTCTAAGCTTTTTCCTTAGCATTTTCTCTTGTATTGTCAAGTAATTTATGCTTGATGGTTGATGGATCACGTATTTTTTATTTGACAGCAAGATAAGTTTATCCGCTTCATCGCCTGTTATACTGATAGCTTTTTAATCGTTCTTTTTGTTGGTTTGCGATTTTCATAACTCTCATACGAATTATTATCAGGGTTATGACATGTGATGATAGTGGTTGGGTTTAATTCTGCATTTTCTTTAATTACATTTGCATATATGTTTAGCTTAGTTTTTCACTCTTAAATATTGCGTTTATTTGTATATGTTTGTTTATATTCATATATTTATTTCCTTTATTTTTAGTTTTCAGGTCAATTACTTAAGTCTAATTTGTAATCTATAGCTAATGATTCTACTACAGTATTTATTAAAGCTTTATCGCTTGTTTAAGGCTAACAGCCACTTATCATCAACATACAAATCCAGTGATTCTAAGTCTTTGTCCGTGAATACTATTTCGATTGGTTCATATAATTTGTATTTCATAAAGTTTGTGTATTTGAGCCAATTTGATGTTACTATATTTTTAAATACGATAACAGTTTAATCTCATCATTTGTTAAACCATGATTACCGTTTTTTCATAGTTTAGTCTGCTTTTTACTAACAGTGCATTTTGCTCATTAAGTGCTTTGTTTGTTAGTTTCATGCGATATGTTATTGCACCTTCATTTGGGCTCTTTAAGTAATCTGCTGTATAGTCATAAATTTTTGGCAAAAATTCTGATGTGTCTGCATTTGTAAAAGTATTCTTAAATACAGGAAAACCGTATTTAGTTGTTAAATCTAAGTTGCAAATGGGATCGTATTTGCCTGTCTGTACATGTATCTATCTGATATTAGAATTTCGTTTACGGATACTGTTAAATTATCATTGTGGCTGTTTTTGCACATCTTTATTTCAAGGCTGTTTGTAGCTTCGATAAATATATCCATATAAAAGATCCTCTCAAGAATTCTTTATATTTGTTGATAAACTTAAATATGAATTTAAAGTTACTTATAACTGTTTCATTTGTCATTACAGTTTCATAGAGTGATTTTTCATCCGTGTAAGTGTTTCATATGTTTTTATGATCTATCACATCACTTAATCTATCACTTGCGAGTGCTGTTATGTGATGTTTTGGTATGGATCCATCATTGTCAATTATCATTTTTCTGAGGGGTTTCCTTGGCACTTTCTTTTTGGTTTTTCAATAGCTTATATTGTACCGTTGATGTGTCAACGTAGTCATAGTTGATAACTTAATAATCTTATCAGCGTCATCATCTGTTATACCGATAGCCTTTAACCGATTTTTGGTCGGTATGTGCTTATCGTATTCGTCATATAAATTATCATTATTCTCTTTACATGAGATAATAATCATTGGGTCTAATTCCGCATTTTTCTTTAGATACGTTTACGTAGATGTCTAACTCAGTGTCTTTATTTTTCAATGTAGCATTAATTCGTATTTGTTTATTAGCTTTCATGCTCTTTTTATTTAGTTATTTGATAAACTATATATACAACTGCATATACTATACCAACGATAGGCGCTATAAAAACCTAAAACAACTAAATATTTGTGAATATATGGTGTTAGGCTCAATATACATATTGTTAATTACATTTATTATTACCGTAGTATTAGTATTATAGTTAAGCCAAATAATGACGGAGGTGAATAGTTGCGGTTTGATTGGTTATCACTTTTGTTGCTATTTATAAAAATATCATGTGAAGTCTCCTTTGTTATTCTTGTATTCTTACGATATTTGATATGCTTTTTGTCAAATGTTTTTGCACATTGAGTTAAAAAGCATGAACTGATGCAAACAGAAATGTAGTTGTTATGGATTATTGCAAACATTACTTTTTAATTTGCATCATTTGTGTTTTTCTCGGAAGCTTTAGAAAAAGTCATTAATACCTGTGCTTTATTGCTCTGACTATTAATGATTCATTCTTGGTATTTGTACTAAGATAAATAATTGTATAAATAATATAATTGAGTATAGTATAAACTTTTTAATTCTCCTTTGTTATGTTTGATTCTGTTAATAATAACATATATAGTTTCAAGTTCCACATCATATAAATGTGGTGATAAAGTATGCATCTGTTTCTTTTCTTGAATACACACTTAGTATTCATTTTCTAATATGAGTGCTATTTGTGGCTTTTGGTTTTCAATTACTTTTAATAAGACTCGGGATGTGTTGTTTTTAAATACAATGTACCGTTATGATCTTCAAACGAATCACCGATGTGTGGTGGTGATGTTATTGATGGTATGATGTAGTTATCAAATTCTATCATTCGTTTTTGCTTTGTCAATTAACCATGGGTATGGTTTTAAATGCTATTTGTCTTTCATTCCATGATATCTGTTACGGTATCATATACAAATGCTTTAAATGTTTTGCCTTTTTACATATTCGTATAATATGATGTCTGTATCATCCTTGATATCTTCAAAGTATGGTTTGGCACATGTACTTTCTATACGCAGGTATCCTCGCTTGATATCAAGCTCTTTATATTGGCATGGGATATAGTATAGATGCATGTTGTCGTTTCCTATATAGTTGTTCATTGTCGAGTTTCTCCTTGTCTTGTCAGTTTGTTGTATAAGTACTGTATTTTTATGTAAAGTTGTTTGATTTGTTTGTATATGGGATTCCCTTATGAATGGTAGTAATTTCATAATTCCTTTACGTTTAATTTTTAGTGATTTTAAAACGCACTGAATTTATTCGTGTGTTTGGTTGTTGACTGTAAACTTTTTGTATGTTACAATTTTATATATAAAAAGTATATAAAAAGGAGTTTTTATGGGTACAAGAGATGAGCTGTTTAACTTTATGAGTAAAGTTATTGAAGGTGAAGATATTAGCTTTAACGATGAGAGTAAATGTATGGCTATAGCACTTGGTATAGAATATATTATTTTCGCAACGGATCATTATTTGATGCAGTTTCTTTTAAAAGAAGCTTTAATTGAGCGATATGGAGATGTATTTGGATCTTTATAAGCTTTAAGGGTAAGCGGTTTGATGAACTTAGTGAGGAATCAATGCAGTTGGTGCTTGGATGTATGTGTGGAGCTGGTCTTATGCTAAAGACGATCCTAAGATAGTTCCGTACTGCAGTTACAGTGCTACTATCGGTCTGTTGGGAGGTTTGTTTATGGATTACTGTATGATTAGTAGTTATGATCCTAGAAATAAGGATAAGATAAGCTCTGTATTGATACCAAACAATGATAGTGTGATCTCAGAAGCTTAGATACAGATTTCGACTGTAATCTGTGAGTGGAGATTGTTAGTTTCATTTAGACGGAAATTAGTTATGACAGTGTACAGTCAAAAGAGAGTCAAACTTCCAGTTTCTAAGTTAGTTTTAAATTGAGGTATATATAGAGTTTATCAGGAGATTAGTTGTTACTATATCTCATCAGAGAGTCAAGCGTAAGTTTCTAAGTTACATTAAGTTTTGAATGACTAGGGACTTTGATAATATTTAGAAATTATACGATGCTGAAAGCATCGTATGTGAAATGTCACAAATGTTATTTGTGCTAAACTATAAATAGAGCAAATTGGAAGCGAGTTAAATGAGTATTTTACGAGAATTTAAAAACATGGATTGTATGACTGAAATGGTCAAGTTTTCTGATAATTACTTTGACGTGGCAATAGTCGATCCGCCTTATTATTCGGGACTCTGAGAAGAGAAAATTCTACGGCAGAAAGATTAGTCCGATAGGTGTACAAAGAATATATGATAAGAGTGCCAGTTGGTCTGTACCGAGCGTGAGTATTTTGATGAGTTATTTAGGATCAGTAAGAATCAGATAATTTTTGGGTGTAATTATTTTAATTATCCTTTTGGTTCAGGTCGTATAGTATGGGATAAGTAACGCGTAGCAAAAGCAGTTTTTCAGACTGCGAGCTTGCTACATGCATCATTTCATGATAGTGTAAGGTTATTTAGGTATATGTGGAACGGTATGATGCAAAGGAAAGAGTATATCTGAAGGACATATACAAAGCAATAAAAAGCTTAATGAAAAGCGTATACACCCAACACAAAAAGCTCGGAACTTATACAGATGGACTAGACTAAAGTATTTGAAAACCCGGACAATTAGTTATTGATACGCATAGTTGGTAGCTGGTTCAAGCTTTAATAGCATTTGAGGAATATGATTTTACAATATGTAGGTTATGAGGTGGATAAGAGTTATTATGATTTTGCCAGATTGAGAGTGGAAGATGTAAGAAAAAGAATATCCTTAGCTAATTATTATAGCTAAGGATTTTTATTCAGTTGTATCATTATTAATGTATCGTCAAATGGATTATCCGGTGATTCATAGAATACCCATTTTCATTTATGGTTTCTGTTGGGTATTCTTCGTCTGTAGTCTTCGTCGTCGGGTTGGTATGTGTATAGTGCCACCAACGGATAATCCGTTATCGAGATCTATTATTATTTGTTCACCGTCTTTTAATGTATAGGGATCAGTAATTTCTATTCCATTTATCATTCCATAATACGTACCTGTAATCATTTTTATTGATTTTAGCTTTTTCTTCATCTTTTACTCTCTTAGTTTTATATTATTTAATTACATGTGTTTATACAATATATAAGTATCACTCATCTTTTTCCATTTCCTTTACTTTGTCTACGGAAATATCTATACTTGATTTTTGCAGGTACTTTATGTAAAACTGGTTCTGTAGGTACAAAGTATACTTTGTTTGATTTCTTGTTACTAATAGCTTTTTTGTTTTTCTCATCTTTAATTCTCCTTTAAAAACATAGATTCATCAATTAGAATTTTTCTTTGATATTGCTGCCTCTTTGTCAATATGTATAGATACTTTTATCTTCATTCTTCGTCCATGACGTGTATGAGAATGTCGGCATTATACTTTTTGGCAATATTAATTATACCATCTATATCTATATTATGTTCAAATTTTACTCGTTCAATCTCAAATAATCAACTGTATTTGTTTTCTCAATAGAGTTAGCTGTTAGAAAACAATTACCAAAGCATTTAAGTTCTATATGAGCATTGCCATCAAATTTAAGATCATAGCACCAACGCCCATATGTTCTTTCGATCTTCTTATTTGTCGCATTTTTCGTTTAGGACGGATAGTTCATTGTCTAAGAACGATTCAATAAGTTTTTGTGACCTAACATTGTAATTTGTCCATAGTAATAATTGTTCATATCTTACTCCTCAATATCCAAAGGTTTATCTTCTTTTACGTTACCATCTGAATCAACTACGAATAGTTGTCTAAGCCGCATTCTTCATCAGTAGTATCAATACTCATGTTAATATTGTACTGTTTTGCAGTTTCAGTTACATACTCTTTTTCTCATAGGATCTTTAATCTCAATACGCAGTTCAATGTTATAATTATCATCATCTGATGATAATATATCAATCGTATCTTCTGTTAAAAAGCACCCATATAAGTGATCAACGTAGACTCTTGTTAAACTAGGTTCGCATTTGACTTCGCAATAATCGTCTACGTTTGTTTTTGTTATAGTTGCCTGTTTTTCTGTGTTGTTATCACTCTTAGCTGGCACCAAACCATTTTCTATAAAGTTCTCAACATCTGTTTTTTTCTTCCTGAAAACAAGGATTGTTCCATAACACCAATTAGCCATTTTAATTTACCTCCAAAAATTTATTTATCTTCTTTGTTACTATTAAGTTTATTTAGGTATAACTGCATTAAAAACCAAAACTCAGCCAATTCATACTCTGATGTGATTGCATTGAATGTATAAACATCAATATTATCGCTTTTTATCATGAGCTATCACATCAATGCGTAGTCTATTGAATATTGCAGTATAACAGGCTGATTTAATATAATAATCCAGTGTATCTTGGTTTTTATTTATTTCATCTATATCATTGTCATCTATATATCATATGGATATGGCATAATCTCTATTAAATCATCCATTGATGTGATAGCTTTTATACTCATTAACAATTTCGTCTACTTCAGGTGATATGTTTTTGTATGTTTCATAGTCGTAGTTTGTATCACTAACGTTTTGAAAAGACATACTTCGATTTGAAGTTTTCATTGAAGTTTGCCGATAATTTGCTACATGAGACAGCCATTAACTTAAGTTTTTCCAATGATATATTTTTAAATTCAAATGTTTTGTTTAACGATAATCTACCTGCATCCTGAATAGGGTATATGAACGGTTCCGGATCTAAACATGTCAAAACAATATTGATTTTATTGATTTATATGCATTTAGAATATCAGTTGCTGATTCGCATTTAGTAAATATCAAATTGAATCCATAGCTCATTATTTATCTCCTTTCACTATTGTGTTTAAATCACTGTTGTTTATTTTATCTATTCCATTAAGCCAATCATTTACATAAGTATCGAGATTATAATTAGGATCAATTTTCTTTTTCGTCTTTAAAATAATCATCTAATGCTATGTCGTAACATGGTAAATCGTCTACACTTGCTTCTTCTAATGCATCAACAGTAATACTTAGCTCTATAAACTGTTTTAATGTGTTTTTATCAATTAGATATAAATTATCTTTATATTTTCTAATCATTTGTATCTCCTTTCATTGCCCATTAACAGGTTAATATGATGCTACTAAATATTTCATCAGATATGTATTTAGAATAAGTTTTTATCCGTCTCAGAATCATATATGGATAATGTCCATACGCATCTAAGTATTGCACCATTAGAATTACTACGGATATCACTTTCACTTAGATATTTATAGCGTTCACTGATATAGCCGTTCCACTCTCATGGATAAAACTTTCGTTTTGGTTTACGGATTCAACTTGAAATAGCTGTTCAAATGAGTTTGTGGCGTCTATATCAAATCCATTATTTTTTGATTCTGCAAAGTCTAAGTTCATGCTGTCTTGTCTAAGACCATTAAATCTTGCATATCGAGATGATACATACACATCTGAGTATAAATGTGATACTCGAACGGCATATCTTGAGTTTTCTGCAAGTTTTATGTTTAACTTTATAACGGATGGTATTGTAAATCTATAATCGTTTAATCTTGTATCCGTATCTGATATGAAGATATGGAGTTTAATACTATCCGAATTAATATTAACTTCATGATTTTTATCAATTCCGATAAAATTAATATCTGCGTTATCAACTGTATCCTGATTGGTCTGATTAGTGTCTATGTTGGTTGGATTGTTAACTACAGACGCTTCTTCTTCGCAACCGGTTATAATGCTACAGGTTGTTACCAGTATAAACACTAAAAATAAATTTTTAATATGTTTCATAATGTCATTCCTTTTTATATGAGTTTATAAACAAGCGACAAAGTCGCTTGTTTTTAGTAATGTATTACTCTTTTTATTAATGTTCATTGTGATATAATTTTGATACAACATTTAGGTTTTTGTAGAAAGGATTTTAATATTATGAATGATAAGTTTTTGAATGTTTGCGATGGTGTGAATTTAATTATAAAGCCTTGTGAATATAGAGGATTTAAACTTAAACCAGGTATGCTTTTGTTTAATGCTAATGAGAAGTGTAATTTAACAGAGCCGTTTGTTGCTGTTTGTGATATAACAAGTCAGCAAAATCAGCATATAGTTAATCTGTCTAATGCTATTTTACTTTCAGGTTATTCATTAACAGATTCACCTATTAAAGATCACTCTCAGCCTGTTAGTATTAGTTATTGTATCTTGGAAGGAAAGTGCTAATTACGGTAAAAATTTGTGAAGCTGTTGATTTGGCATTAGGTGAGTAGACTTCGTAGATTATTTTTGGAATCCGATGATAACCGGTATTTACAAAAGCAATCGTTTTATGCACCTTCAAGTGAGTCAGATAAGAGCTATATATTTACGCATGTTATAGGTGATGTTTACAGGCAGTATTTTAATTCACCTAACAGTGATAAGTTTATTACATTATCAAAAGAACAGTTTGAGTTTTTTTAATAACAGACATATATATGGTATATGAGTACAGGTTATGGTAGTATATCTACGGATGTTAGTGGTTTAAAAATGACAGTGAGTTTCATAAAGGTTTTTAAATGCATATTTTGGTGTAAATTATGATGGGTGTTCAAAAGAAGATGTAGATAAATTAGTACAAAATTTAGAGGATTATTATATTACTGTTGGTAGTGTGATTCGTTTATAAAAAGATGCTTTTATGTGTTGCATTTGATGAGTTTGATACAAATGATGAATTTCATGTGCACTTTTTAATGTAGCTATAGATTGTGAATTTGCAAAAGAACATCTATACAGAGCTTGTGAATATCACTCGGTGTATTCCGGTGATTTTTAGCTTATGATCGTAGAGGTTTTGAATATGAGGATATTTCAAGTGTAATGCCTGATGTCGGTTTACATTCTGTGTATATAATATCTCATTATACATATGATCATAACGGTGAGTATGATTATAATGATAATTGTGTTGATATATTTAAAGGATATGTATTTGATGGTAGTAAGTATGCACCTGTATTGCTCGGATTTTAAAGATGTATCGAGGGAGTTAATTAATACTGTTTTAGCTATTACCGATGAAAGCGATTATTATGATAAATATATTAAAGGTTCTCAGTTTAATAGTATAACTCAGTTAGCGGTTTGATTGAGAGTAGATTAGATAGTCTCAAGGATTTTAAAAAGCAAGGATTTTATGTGCCTGATGAAATGTACTGAATTTACAGAGTATATTTATAACAAATATTACTCTAAGGTTAGTGAGCGAATGAGTATATCTGTTACATATTCAAAGCTACAGATGCAGAATTACAAAATGTAGGTGATGTTAGATTTAAATCTTCAGGCTTTGATGTACCTGATTTAGATGATATAGATGAAATTGATTTTTAGAGAGAGAGGACAGTTTTTAAAGGCTGTTCTCTTTTTAATTTTATTCTATTATCATGTCTTTTAGCTCATATCCTTTAGTTGTCATTTTGTATACACATTTGTCTATTGGTTTACTTAGTGATTTTTGTATAGTTGACACAAGCACCTGTACCACCTGATATATTGTTTGTTTCATTTTTCACTTTCACTACAAAGAGCAATTACTCTTGATGATGAGTCAACCATTAGTTTGTTTCTTTCCATGAGTGCATTTACAATGAGGGGTAGCTACTTTTATTAGTTATTTCTTTATTGCATATGATTATTTTTGTCTGCACAACTCAACATATTGTTGTAATCTGTTTTTGAGAACAAACCGGTTTCTGCCCATTTTGATTCTTGACCTTTGAATGGTATACATACTATATTTTTGAATTTTTCAAATATGGTCTTTTTCGTTTTTAATATGTTGACTGCCCAATAAGCTAACTGATCAAATCCTTGTGCTCCACCAGTAATAAAGTTTGTGATGTTATGATCTAGGGTATAATCCTCTAATACAGTTACAAGTTGATCTACAAAGTCTGTGTATTTGTTTATATCATATCCGCAAAGTTTTGTTGCTCTGTGTCCTGTAAAGCACACTGTTTCTCTTTTCCATAAATAATTCCTTCTTTTTATGTTTATTAAAATAGGCAACAAGTTGCCTGACTTGTTTGGGTTTTCTTGTCAGTATTTGTCAGTTTGGTGTGTCAGTAAGTACTGACAAAAAGGTACTGACAAAGCCTGTTTTGTCAGTATTTGAATTTTTACTGACAAGGTTTTGTACAGTTTGTATGGTAAAATGGATAATACAAAGATTATGTTGTTAAAAACGTCTTTTTAAGTATTTCTCAATAATTATTATGAAATTATGAATTTCTTAAGAAATAGACACTTTAACAAATAGTTCCTAACTATTCAATTTGTATAGTTATAATTATAATATTCCATTTTGCAAGTAAAACTAACTAAATTGCTGTCAGTGTCAGTAGTTCAAATACTGACATACTGACACGTCAAAAATATGATACTGACAAATACTGACATAAAAGAGTGGCTTAAAATAAGGGTTTTTAGGTTTTGTCAGTATGTCAGTATAATATATATAATATATAAATTAAAAATTTTTTTATAACTATATACTACTTTTTAATTTTAATTTTTCATTGTATACAATGAATGTTACATTGTACAAAAATAAAAAGTTTATTTTTGTACTGACATACTGACAAATCTTATTTTTGTAGGATTACTTTAGTGGTGTATTGTTACCGGTAAATCTTTGACTTTTGTATTTGTTATTGTGGTTATATGGCTTCTTTTTGTGGTATAATTTATCCATGTAAATTTATTTAATGAGAAAGGATTTTTAATATTATGAATGATAAGTTTATCAACATCTGTGACAGTGTAAATTTAATAACAGCACCATGTAAATATAAAAATTTTAATCTTAAACCAGGTATGCTTTTGTTTGGTGAGAAGCATGGCTTTGTTATGGACGATACTCATAAAGCTCCTTTTGCCGCTACGCATGAAGTTGTTTCAGAAAAGTATGGTGGTGATGATATGGGCAGACCTAAGTCTACCATAACTCTATACGGTTATATGCTTCATGAGGATGGTGTATTTGGACTTGGGCATGTTGATATTTCGGAAGATGACTATTCAAAGGATGATTTTTGGTAGAGTTAGAAATGCTGTAGATTTAGCACTTGAGGTAATAAACTTAAGAGGTTGTTGCTTACACAACCCGATGACAGGTATGATGTCAATGAGAGTTTTGGTGTGTATGATCCCAAGTCTAATTTTGTTTCTACATTTTCACATGTAATAGGTGATGTATATTTACAGAAATTTCCAAAGGATAGTGTTGATCATTTGACTACATTATCGAAGGATCAGCTTAAGGCGTTTAATGAAATGTCACCATACGGTATTGTAAAATATGGTGAAAGTCCTTTGAAAATTGCTGATGATAAGGGTTTGCATGGATTGTTACGTGCATGTTTTGAAGGCTTTTACAATGATGAATACCCGAAGGAGGGATGTTGTAGAACTTTAAAGAACCTTAATGAGTACTACAGTAAGTATGAGTCCGATATGACGACTATTAATATTGTTAATATTGATGAAGCTATATCATATGCTTTGTAATAATATAACTATGCCTGACGGATTTAGTGTTAAACCGTTTGGTGTTATTCTTGATCCGGATGATGCAAAGTCTTATTTGGACTTAGTTTCGGAGAGCGATGGAGAATGGTACATAAATAACAACCTTGATAATGTAATGGTTGATGATAATTTACACAATGTGTATTTAACATCTATACATAGCGGTGATCCTGATTATAATGATCCAATAGTTTATAACGGATTTTATTTTGACGGTGAGAGATTTAAGCATGGGCATTTTAGTATCAAAGGTGCTCTTTCAGAAAATATATATGAAGCTATTTATCATTCATTAGTTGAATCAAGTTATTTTGGGTATTATTTGGAGTCTGAAGAGGATTTTGAGAAATTAAGTGATGCCATTGAGGAACGTCTATCTGATCTTGAGTTTGACAATGATTATGTAATGAGATTAATAGAAGATATATATGAGGAATGTAAAGTTCATAAGTTACATATGATTACTTCACCTGTTGAATACAAGGAACTTACAGATGATGAGCTTTTATCCGGTGGAAACTGCTGATGTCCCTGGTTTAGATGCAGATGATGACTTAGATGCGGACGGCGAGTTGAAGAGCGAGAGTTTTAAATATTGCAGTTTAGCTTGTTTTATGTTATATTAATTATATTATGGGTTAATTGACACTTAAGTTGCTTTGGTTGTTTGAGCGTTTGGTTCAAGTGACTCCTTTTTCTAAATAAAGAGACTACAATTTTATATGGATTGTGGTCTTTTTAGCTTTTACTTTATTTTTATTTATGATATAATAATCAATGTAGGAAGTTTCTATCATTTTATACTCTACTTTTATTTGATTTTGGGGTTAAGTTTAACCCATATAATATGTTTTTCGGCCACAGAAATGTCAATTCTGTAGCCTTTTTTATGTTGTGATTCATGCTATAATAGTTTAAGCTGATAGCAGATAATATAGAAAGGTTTTTAATGTTTATGAGTAATGTGTTTACAGTAACAACTGAATTAAAATTGAATAAAGAATATAATCAGTTAGCTGGTAAATACATTTCTGATTATATTGGACTATTTAATAAAATTCAGAGATTAACTATTTCATATAATTAAAAATTATGATATAACAAATGGTAAAATAACTCAAAAAGACAGAAATATTATTCATGCTCAATTAAAAAGAATTTAATCTAACAAGTAGAGCTATTGATGCAATATTAAGTAATATGCTAAGTCGATTTGAATCAATAAAATCGTTAAAAGAATTTTGAACGAAAGAGCTTTAGAACGAAAAATATTCAACCTTGAAAAGAATTGATTAAGTTAAAAGATGAAAGAACTTTACAGAGAATCTATTTGAAAAATGATTATAAGAATTTTAATTTTATTAAATATAAAAAAATTAAAAATAGAAATTTACTGGAAACAAAAACAGATTAAACACTAAAAACAAAAATTAAAGAATCTTGAAAATGAAATTCAAAACAAGTAAATATAAAGTATGTTTTTGGTACAAAAGATTTGTTACAAAAAAGATTATATTAAATTTATTAAAAAAAGAGATAGTGAAATTTATTTTTGGGCAGAGCAGTGATAACACTTGTAACAATAATTTTCAAGTAGAATATAGTTTAAAAACTAATCAATTTTTATTTTAGGATTAGAAAAGAAATTGATTTGGAAAATGGTAAATTTGTTTGTGGTCAATTTAATTTTTAATAATAAAATTTATACTAACTTATTAAAAATTTACTTAAAAACTAAAAGAAAGTGCTTTGACTTATAGAATTAAACTTAAAAGATAATAGAGTGTTTCTTCAAATTATATATAACTTTGAATATAATAAAGATTTATGTGTAACTGGAAATAGCTATGGAGTAGTAGGAGTAGATTTTAATAAAGGTTTTGTATCAGTAAGTGAGATTGATAGATATGGTAATTTAATAAATAATTTTTAATATAGATTATCAATACGGCAAAGGTAATCAAACAATAAGTGATTTTCAACATATAGCAACTAAACTAAAAGATTATTGTTTAAATGTTGGAAAGGACTTAGTTATAGAAAAACTTAATTTTAACAAAAAGAGAGATAATTTAATAAGTAAGAAATGTAAAAATATAATGAGATGTTGGCATCTCTTGCTTATTCAAAAATTTGATTCTATTATAACTTCTAAATGTGTTAAAAATAGAATATTTTTTTACATAAGGTAAATCCAGCGTGGACGAGTTGGATTGCAAAACAAAAATATTGTCCTAAAATGAAATTAAACATACACTTTGGAGCTTCTTATGTTATTGCTCGTAGAGGTATGCTTCTAAAAGATAAAATAAAATAACGTAGTATTTCTACTTACCCAGAATAAGACCAAGTGATTGATGTTTGGCTCTGTGTAGAAATTCAAATTAAAATAACTTTTCATTATCTTTGAAGTTGTGATTTCCTCAGTGGTGAAATGGATAAGGTAATGAAATTAAAATGTTCATTTGATTTAAGATGAAATAGTCATTGTGGTCACGGACGAAAAACAATCTTGAACTATAGGATATAAACTATTCTATGATTCTTGTACCACATCTATATCGGGTTATGATACAAAGAGTGATTGTGATTAGTACGATTATTAATTACGAAGCACTTACAGATAATGAACTTAAAGGTGCTTCTAATGATGCAGAACAGGTTGATTATGATGCAGATTCAAAAAGATACAGATGTTTCATCAGGTGTTGATTTATAGTCATTGATATTATCATGTTATTTTTAATAATTAACTATAGAAGTAATCTACTGTAGTTTTTAATATATAATGTATATTTAATGATGACAGTTTTTATATCTTATGATATACTTTTTATATGAAACATTGTGTTGAAAGGAGGTTCTTTTTGGCTAAAGCTTGTATAGATTACAGTCAGCTTAGAGCGACAATCAAGAAGCGGAGTTTGACACTTGCAGAACTCGCACGAAAGGCGAATGTATCTAATAGTGTTCTTAATAGACTGAGGGCTAATGAGTCTATAAGTTTATCCAGTGTGTCGAAGATTTGTGAAGCTTTTAGACTGTAGTATCACCGATGTGGTGAATATAAATATTATGGAGAAAACATAATATAGAGGATTTTTAGACATTTGTTTTAGATATTTGTATTTGATATATTTTTGATATTATATTTATGTTTAAACATGTGTTTAAAAATAATGATTTTTGAAAGGATTTTTTAAAATGAGGAAAGGTATAAAGAAAAGCTGTTTTAGGCGGTGCGTTGGCATTAGCTACAGCAAGCATGGGTGTACAAGCTTTTATAGTGATTCCTGTATATGCAAGCATTGTAAATTCAGCCGGTACCGATGTGAGTGTTGGTTCACTTGCAAAATGTAACTTTAGGTGTTGATAATTTTGATATTACACCTGTAAGAGATAATCTTTGCATATGAAGTACAATATGACACTTACACTTCCGCAGGTGCGAGTCAGGGTGATGAAATAGGGTATTACAGTTAAGAATCTCGCAGGTTTGCTTGACGTCAGTATTGATACTACACTTAATAACGGTAATAGTTGTTAATACCGATATTAAGTATCAGGGTGAGGTTGTTGCAAGAATACGACCGATTTTATCTTCAAGTGTAAATTATTATAATGAAAGTACAGACGGTAATACAACTGTATCATCTAAGTTGCAAAAAGTATTGAAGCCGGGTATCACTTGATAATTACACCATTGAGATTTTTAAAGGATTTTACCTAATGATGCAAAACTTGATGTTTTTTGTTGAAAGAGGTAGTGCCTGCTACATTTGTAAATAAGGATACAAAGGTAACAGGTCATATTTATGTTAACGGTAATGACAATTTCAGTGTGTGGAGTATACACTAAATAAAGCAAAGGTTAGAAACCCTCTTAATATCAACAAAGTGAATGTTGATATGACAGGTAATACGGCTAAACTTATTACAAAGTATAAAGATGGTGCTAGAGTTAATGACCATCTTGGTGATATAGACTTTAGCTTGAAGTTGTCACCGCAGGGTATGGATTTAAGAACAGGTTCATATATAACAATTACATTACCTGCTGATCGTGGCTTTGTATTTAGTCCAAACAGTTTAGGTAAGTCAGGTTTTATTAAACATTATCCGCTTATTGCAGATAACGCTGCTGTAAATGATAACGGTGTGTATGCTTTTAAAGTTTGATAATGTGAAGTTTGATGTTGTAGATATTACAGATACAACTCTCACTTTAAAGCTTGTAGACGGTATACTTAAGAATAACGATAATTATGAGATAACATCTGATACAACAGATGGTCTTGGTCTCAGCCTTACAAGTGATGCCACTAATTTAATCAGTGATAACGGTACTACACTGGACCTGTTGATATTACAAGTAAGGTTGTTGACTCAAAAGGTGCAACACTTGATACAATTACAAATCAGTTGTCTGTCAAGCTTTATAAACGGTGAGTTTATATAGGGATAATGTACTTGATTATGTAAATAACAAGTACAAGACATATTATGTTGATGAATCAGGTATGTCACTTAAAGATGAAGTTAGAGCTGACCATTTTGCAGATGTTGAGAATGTTGCAGGATATTCGCTTGTAAAGTACAGTGAGAATGGTAATGTAAGACGATATGTATATAAGAAGTTACCCGCAATACCTCGTGGTGCTAAGTTAACAGAGTATGTTACAACAGACGGACTTACATTAAGAGATGCTATTGTAAGCAATAAGCTTGAAGATAGCAAGGACATTGCAGGATATCACATTGCAAGACGTGATGAAAATGAGAATGGTGTTAAGTGGGTATATGAGAAAGATGCACAGACACCTGTTATGACAAGATTTGTAGAGTATGGTACACATCAGGTTTTGCAGGATGCGGTTGAAGGTCTTGATGCCGCAAAACCTTCTCTTATAAACGGATACATTCATTTCTTAACTGAGAAGTTATCAAATGGTGATACTGTTCACTATTATAAGAGACAGGAACACAATCACAAGAGAGAAGTTCAGACACGTTGGGTTGATACTGAGGACGAGCTATCAAAGATCCGGTTAACAGTGACGAAGTAGCTGTTGCAGGGTTTGTAACAGGATATAAGTTTATTAGGACTGAGGAGGTTAAGGATAATCAGGTAAAAGGCAAATATGATATTGTATATAATCATGTATACGAGAAGATACCTGAAGCTGATTTAACCATCACTACAAAGTATATTACAGAGGATGGTACAATACTTTCAGACCTCGCTTACAGGTAAAAAGATTGCTGATAAGCTTTGATATTGCAGGATATGAGTTTGTAAGAACATCTTCTCGAGTGAAACAGAATTTAACTATATATATAGGAAGATAGGTGATTCTTCTACAGTTACAAAGCCTGTTGATAACTCAGGACATGTAAACTACACCAAACGGTAAGTATACTATAGAGTATCTTTGATGAAAATTATGAGAGACTTAATAACAGCATCAAGATGAATACATTACCTGATAAGATTAAGACAATAAGTGGTTATACCTTTGTTAACTCAAAGCAATCAGGTGATACAATGTATTACATTTATAAGCCGTCAGGCAAGTTTGTTGCCAGGTTTGTAGATAAAGACGGTGTTGATATTGCTGATGCTGTTACAGGTGATACAAAGCCTGAACATAAAGATATCAAAGGCTACAGATTTGCATATACAGTTACTTTCAAATCCGGAAGTGTAAATTATGTATATGAGCCATCATCTTCAACAGGTGATACTGTTATAAAAACCAATACTGCTGATAGTAAAGATACAAATAAGGTTATAGATACAAATGTACCGGCTGTTCTTCGTAGTAGTAGGCTTTCAGTATCGGCTGTAGCACCAAGTACACTTACAAGTGGTGACAGGCGAGTTGTTATTACATCAGGTGGCAAAAACAGTATTTAGTGGTACTTATGATAATCAGGGTAAGCTTTATAAAGATAGATGTTATAGATGACAGCGTTAGATCACTACTTGAAACATCAACACTTAATGTTACACAATCAGGTGATAATTATACTGCTGTTATAAAGGATAGAGAACGGTAGTGTTATAGGTGATTATGCTTTTAGTGTATCAAGTGTAAGAACAGATAGCACAACAACTACAGCCAGTAATAATGTCACTACTACTAAAGCTAGTACTGATACTACTTCTGCACAAGTAAATCCTGTAAATACAGTAGTTACTCAGTTTGTAGACGGAAAAGGAAGAACTATCCTAGCGATAGACGGAAGTGCTTCTATTGTTACTGACATTAAGATTGATGGTTATACATATGTAGAAAACATATAAAGATGGCGATGTGTTTAAGGCTTTATATAGGAAGGATAATGAGAAAGTTACCATGTATCAGGATGAGTACGGTGTACCGATTAAGCGTTCTGATGTTTCATCCGACTTTAAAACATCTGCAAAGATTGACGGCTATAGACTTAAAGAATCTGTTACAAAATGATAAAACTAAGGTTTACACATATGAGCATACAGGTAGTTCAAAACCAAAGGATTTTGCTTACATTTAAGTTTGTAGACAGTAAGGGTAATACAATTCTTACAGATGCAACAGGTGTGTCATTTGTAAATGCTCCTGCCCTTAGTGGTTATCGTTTCGTTGAAGCAGTAGCTGACGGAAGCAATGTTAAGTTTATCTATGCAGATCCAAGTAGTATTATAACAAGATACAAAGAGGTTGACGGTGAGGACATTATACACCCTGTAGTATCAAATGCAGATGCGTTGGGTAAGAAAATTACAGGCTTTGATATTGTAGACCGTATAAGCAATGCTAACGGCGACATTACTTACACATACAAGCGTATTGATGGTAAGAACTCTACAACAGATAAGAGTACATGGGATAGTAATGTTAAGTCATCAGATAAACATAAGTCCGAGAGCAGATCTAAGTCTTCAAATGACAGCGATTATGATTATGTAACTCGTTACGAGGATACAGACGGTAATAAGATAGCATCTGATGAAAAGTCAAATAAATCGTTTGCTGACAGAAAAGATATATCCGGATATAAGTATCTTGAGACAAAGACTGAAGATGGTGTAAAAGACTTATGTTTACGAGAAGTTATCTGCTGATGAAGCTAAGAAACAAGCTGAGTCTCAGGCAGGCACTACTGCAAGTACTACTGCATCAAATAACTCAAACAACACAAGTAATACATCTTCAACAAGTACTCAGCCGTCTTTAAGCAACAACACAAGTAATGGTTCAGGTGTTACAGGGTACTACAACTATTAATACAACACCTGATAATAAAGATGTGAAGTCTATCAAAAACAGGTTTAGTGATGTTGCTACAAGTAAGACCGGTATGCTTTATCTACTCTTTAGCTTTGCTCTTATAGGTATAGTGAGTGCATTTACTTTTTAGAGATAAGCTTTGGTAGTATTGTTAAAGGTTTTGTTAGAAGGATCAAGAAATGATAAGTAAGTATCTCAGATATATCGGTATTATCGGTATGCTAATAAGCTTTTGTATTGCTTTAGTACTTTTGTTATATGGCAAAATGAACATCCCACATATGAGTTATCAAGAGTTGTTGGTAATGCCGACAAGGAAAAAGAAACAATAGCTACAAATGTAGATGGTAATAATGTGACATATGATGTATCGAATATATCTGAGATTAATTCTGCAAGCGAGTTACAAGCAGATAGTAAGTTAAATGAGCCTGTATATCTTAAGAGTTATCTTAGAATACCTGAGCTTGGCGTGGATGGAAAATCTATGAGGGTTTAGGTAAAAGGCACTTAGTAAAGGTGCAGGTACAATCAGAGAGAATATGAAACCTGATAAGCTTGGTGTATATGCTATTGCTGCTCATAATTTACATGACTTTGACGAGGGGCATGGTTTTTCAAAATTTCAAAAGTATAGAGAAAAGAGTGTGGGTAAAAAAGCATACCTTAGTGATGGTGAGTATATTTTATACTTATACTATTATAGATAACAAAAGTCTTATAAAATCGGATACAATGAAGTATACTGATGATGATTGGGTAAATCAGTTTTACACTGATTATACAGTTAGATACCCTCAGTTTGCAGGTAAGACATCTGTTACAAAGGAATATACTAAAGAGGGTAATTATAAAGAGATACCTGCTACAAATAAGGTATATGCACCATTTATTTCGCTTTATACATGCGATGTTGAAAAACAAGGTAAACACTGGTATCAGGTAATAGGATTCTTACAATCGGTATACTTACAGATAAGGTTAAATTTAAGGATGCGTCACTTGATTTTAAAGAAGCTATTCTTTGACACTACTGATGGTGATGAGTCACTTCTTATAGAAAATGAGAGTGTTGTTACTCCAACTGTAAATGAGGAAGTTGTTACAGAAACTTCTGTAAATGAAAACACATATTGAAAAAGACGGTAACTTTTGAGAAGTATACAGGTAAAAATATAGTATTTAATTATATAAATACTAAGGTTTCAGCCGATATTAATTATGTTGCACATAGTACAAAAGCTTTGTTTTATCGTACTTATGTGTTGTATAGCTTTGGTATATAATATTCAATATTATTATAATAGATATAGATTAAAAAGATTAGAGAGGAGAATGCCACTATATAAGTGGTGATTATGCTATGAATAAACGATATTTTGCAACAGCATTATCACTTATGCTACGCTTGCAGGTGCAACTGAACCGCTATGGGTGCCGGTGAGTTCAATCCAAATGTGGAGATCACCATGTAAACGGTAACGGCAATGAGTTTGTAGATAAATACGGACTTCCTACAGTTTATCAGCATGTAAACGCAGCAAGTTAAAGAAGTTTGATGTTGTAAATGTAGGCTGATCAGGTAAGTTTTGATATTATCGTTAGACCGTAATATAAGGGTTTAATGGAGAATTTTGTTGATACATTACCTGAAGGTCTTAAGTTTCAGACTAATTCGGAATACTCATACAGAGTATATGCTGTTAATTATGATGGTACTATTGGAAACGATATTACAGATGAGGGTAAGTCTGTAATAAACGGTCGTACTTTTACATGGACACCTAAAAATCCGGAGAAGTACTTCTTTGGTGGTAAGAACGGTGTAAAGAATAGGTTACTTTTTAGAATACAGACACTTGTTGAACATGGGGTTAAACCTGACACTATTCTTACTAACGTAGGTGAGGTTACTTTTAAACCAAAGGGTAAGGAAGAACCGAAAAAGCTTTCCGATAAGGCATCTGTAAAAGTACCTGCTACACCAAAGCAACCAAAGGTAACTAAGAGTGTTTATGCAGAGGACAAGAATGGCTACATACCTGCAAGGCTCCCAAGTGGTAGCAAGGTAGATGAGAGTTATAAAGGTACATCACTTACAACAGAGCAGGCAAACGACTTGTTTAAAAGTGAGTTATCAAAGTTTATTGTAGAAGCTGACAAGTATAAAATAGATACAAAGACACTTTCTAAAATGCTTTATGACATGAAAGATGATGCTGATGCTGAATATAAAGCAAAGGTTATAGAGGAGTTTAAAAAGGTATTACCTCAGTATACTGAAAAGGTAGCTAAGGAAACAAATAATGATAGCACTACAGCTGACTGTAAATGAGATATTTGCAAAGCAAAACGAAGTGGCTGATAATATAACACTTAAAACACTTGCTGATACATACAGTTATGTTATTAATGTATCTATTCCGTCAAAAGCTGTTACGACAAGCTTTGAAGTTGATGATAATATCGAGCATGTGCAATCACTTAAACAAGAAGGTGTTAAAGTTTATGATGATACAGGTGCTGATATTACTTCTAGGTGCTGTGACAGTAGATCAAACAGGATATGACAAGTACTATGTTAAGTGGGTTGCTAATGAAGAATACGTTAAGAGACTTGCTGAGACTAATACAGATAAGAGCGTACAGGTTAGAATTACGGAGTAAGTGTTAATAACGCTAGAAGTGATGATTTGAGAAGTATAGGCTTGGTGGTGTTATTACTATTCCTAATACCTCAGGCATCACGTATGACGGCATTAAAAAGAGTCTAACAAGACTTTTGGTTCGTACACCTGAGCTCAGAGAATATAAGGATCACAAGATTACAAAAAGGTGTTAAGACACAAGACGGCAAAATAGTATTTTGCAAACTTCTTGTCAAAAACGCTTTGTATAAGTTTATGTATCTGTATGATAAGGTTGAGGACTTTAAGACAAATCTTAATGTTTACATTGAGAGTTCAAGTCTTAGTGCAGCTGAAAAGGCTGACCTTAAATCAAAGGTTGATGCTTTAAGTGTTAGTAGCTCAAAGTCTGACAGAGAAAACGTTCTTACAGCAATAGCTAGTAAAGATAAGTCAGTTGAGTTTGATAACGGAAGTACAGATGTTACACTTAAAAATTACACTGATTTTTATACATACCTTGTAAATATTGAGCTACACCCTGAAAAGATTAAAGATACATTCTCTATAGTAGATGCATTTGCTGATATACAGCAGTTTGACGAGGGCGATGTAAGACTTTATGATGAAACAGGACTTGACGTTACCTCGAGTTCAAGCTTACAGTTAAGGACAATGCTTTTACAGCTGTAGCAAATGCTAATATGGTTAAGAAGGTTAAGGCTGCAAAGGCTAATTCAAAGTATCAGTTGGCTGTGTATAACATGCACTTATCTACTGATGATACTGTAAGGTCAAAATATGTTGTTGGAAAGGATTCAACAGGTACAGGTACTAAGTTTACAATACCGAATACGTCAAAGCTTGTGGTGGATAACTCGGTTGAGATAAACTCAAACGGAACTAAGGTTCACGCTGAGATACCGAATAAGATTATCCCACCTAGTGGTAAGCCTAAGATTCCTGATAATATCGTACCAAAGGATCCTGCAAGGCTACACCATCAATCGATCCTAAGGTTACACCTAATAAGCCTAATGAGATAAGTCCTTTATCACCTAAGGATAACTCAGCTGATGCTCGTTATTATGATAGTAACGGTAAACAGTATAAGTACAGGGACGGTGTAAAGGAATATACAGGAGTCACTAAGACTAAAAAGGAGATTGATAAGGGAGTATAAATTACCTACTCATCCTAAAACCGAATTTAACAACAAGCATTACAACCTTAAAGACAGGTTTACAAACCGAAACCAAACGACATTAAGACAGGTCTTTCAGGTGTTGCAAAGTAATAGAATAATGTTGCTTATTTATATACCGCTTGGAATACTTTGTCTATTCGGTGGATATAAATTGATTAGAAAAAGATTAGAAGAGGGAGACAATTATGAAGAGTAAATTTAAGCGTTTTACTGCAGGTTTACTTGGTTTGCTTTATGGTAGTGAGTAGTGCACCTACCACCTCAGCATCAACTTGGGTAAGACAGCCCTAATACTAACAGCTTTGTGTTAAGAGATATAACACAACCGAATTATGTAAATTTTAGAGATGAGAAGATGTACTCGGTGATTTTAAAGAAAAATGCAGATGGTTCAGGTAGGGATGTGAGTCCCGGCTCAAAGTTACTTATGGAGAATATGAACCCTCAAAAGTTCTATAATTTCCATACAGGTAACGGTTCTACTCAAGGATTTAACTTTGTTGATATTAAGTTTGATGCACTTGCAAAAGATAATGCAGGCAATGTAATTGACGCAAGTAAGTTCACTCGTATATCAAAAAGAGGGTAGTCCCGGTAACATTTTGCTTACTGATAACAAGCCTGAAGGTGATGTTTTTTTAAGAAAGCTATTTACAAAGGTGACTTAAATGATGGTGGTGTACTACAGGCTGATGAGGTTGGGTATGTTTTCAGGTAGATTAAATATCACCAATCATTTATCAAAGCCACTTCATGGTGAGACAACCGGTATTTTGGCAGAAGCAAAGGTTGGTACAACATTTAGGCTTACAAATGTAGCATATAGAGTTACAGGTAAGCAGGGTGAGCCTGATAAGCTTTATGATTTGCTTATTACTATTAAGTCTATTACACCTCTTAATGCAGGACAGTTACCATTACTTCGTCTTATAAATACTGATTACATGCATGATTATAATGTTGGATCTTGGGATGCCGCTCGTGCATCAGGTGCTAATCAGGCATATAATCCTAACGGTAGATTTAATAAATCACCTCAGGGAGCTATAGGCATTTGGTTTTTATAATACAGAGTATTCCGATTTTACATATAGAATAGTTGATCATGGTGCAAGCAAGGATACTGATGATGATATCATGAACGTTAACTATTTTTGGGATATAGATAACGGACAGTATATGCTTGAGAATCATACAACATATCTGTTAGGTACATCAGAGGTTACACCTAAAGACTATGATGATTATCCTGTTGGTGGACCAAATCCTACAACACCTGCCGGGTAATCATTACATTGATCCTGAGCTTTCAGTTACATATGTAAATGATACTAATCCGAATGATTTTTGGACAGGTATTCTCGCAGTCTAACAGATATAAAAGCTACACCTGATAATAAGAGTAACGGTAATCAGCTTGAGTTCTTTAGAGACAATGCCGCTTATTTGTCAGTAGGTATGTTCAGTAACATCATTAACGGTGATTCACATAGATTTAATGTTCAGTATGGTATGACTGCATATGATGCTGATAAAGGCACAAGACCCGGTGATCCGTATGGTTCATACTATGATGCAGGTACAGCAAACAGAGAGTTTTTCCCATCAGGTAATGGACCCGCTAATCATGGTAAGGATATGACAAACTGGGTTAGATCTCTCGGTAAGTTTAAGCATTGGTCTACTATTGAAATTAATCATGCTATAAACTCTAATATGGGTTCTGAGAGATACGCTCCATTTATTGGTAAGAATGTACATGTTCCCGGATCCGTGACAGTATCAATGATGAATGTACCTTTTGCTAATCAGGTATATGATTACAAAGACGATGGTGGTTACTGGTACGCACTTTGGCGGTTATTCAGGAAGAAAAAGAGATTCCTCTTTATAATCTTAGAAAAACAGATTATTGACTTAAATGAGACTGCAACAAGCGTTGACGGTGATCCTAACGGATTAAAAGCCTGAGCTTAGAAATCATCTTGGTTTGCTTGGTGGTGGAACAAGAGTTCAAAAAGTTAAGCTCATGTTTGATACAGGTTGGTCAAGACACCCCTATTATGTCAAAGCTACTATTCAGGATAATTTTGAGCATAGCAATCATATTAAGTATGTAACAAAGCCTGCTGTTAAGTACATCAAAAATGGTGAAAAATACAGAACATGATATGAGTGATTATTTTTAATATTGATTATACAAAGAATGGTATTAATGTATCACTAAGGCTGATAACAGTGGTGCTTATGTTGATAGAGATGTCGCATAAGTAACAGATGCTTTAACAAACGCTACAGTTTGGGTTGAGTTTAATATTGAGTACACTGATTGGGCTGAAGTGATGATGAAGTAAAAACACTTAATAAGTTTAGTATTATAACTTCTTCTGATGTGCTTGAGTCTACACCTGTAGGGTACAATTCACCCGCAGGATGGTAGAGTAGAGAAGTTTGTATCAGCAACAAGTAACGGTGCATTAAATGATGCATCATATGTACCAAGCTGAAACAAAGAATGTCGCTGTTGACATTATAGATAATGAGCATGAATATTGGTGGAAGGTAAAGTATACTCTTCCTAACTATATTTCATATCAGAATATCACACTTAATGACGATTTTGATAATATGCAGACAATCAGTGAAGCTGATGTAAAGGTATACGATGCAAACGGTAATGATATTACAGCACAAGGAACTATAACTATTACACCTCCTGCTATTCAGATGGATAGACGTCAGATTTCATGGGTAGCTAATGAGAATTATCTTAGAGGTTTAAACGGAAGCAATACAATAGGTAGAAACGATAAGGTTACTGCGGCTAGAGAAGATAACGGTGAGCATCAGATTTATTACATGGTTATTAGAACTGATGTAAAGAACGCTACTGATAAGCAAAGAGCAGATAGAACAGTGTATTATGTTGACGGTGTGGAAAACGCAAATCCTGCTGAACATCCAAAACGGTAAGATTTCATCAAGAACATTTATACAAAATGTAGGTTCATTTAGCGTTAGGGATAACTCAGGTTCAAAAGAACCATATGTTAAAACATCTAATCTGTCATGGGTATCAATACCTGCTAAACCTCGTGTAACAAAGAAGTTTGTTGTAGTTAATGAACGTCTTGACAGTGAGAATGAGCATACAGGTATTAATAATGAAGGTGACTATAATGTAAATTATGATATTTACATGGATGTTACAGCCGGTAGCAGATATGATAATAAGTACTTTGTTATTGACTATATAAGTCCAAATTACACATATAAAGGTTTCCAGGTTTGGAACGGTAGCCACCAGGATGTAACTGATTTGTTCTATCAAAGAACTGTTGACGGTACATTACAGTTTAATGTAAAAGATGATGCTTTAGGTGATGTTAGACTTATGAATACAACACTTAGACTTATGCTTTATGGTACATTCCCAAGAACAATTAAGCAGTATGACAATACAGTAGAACTCGGTAAAGGTGGTATTTGGGGAAGAGCAGTTGCTACCCATAGACAGCCAGGTGAGGGTTCTGTTGTAAAGAAAGTATCAGGTACTAAGAACGCACCTACTGCTGAAACAGGTTTGATGAACCATTTCGTGACAGAGGGTAATCTTGATAACTATACAGGATTTGAGTTACATGATACTCCTGCTGATGCACTAAGAATACCTCACTTTAAGAACAGATATGCATGGCAGAACACATTTACTTTACCTGAAAGACTTCAGATAGGTGGTATAATACTTACTGATTATTATGAGAATATACAGGATTTTAAAGAGAGTAACTCAAGATTTACTATAAGGGTAATGATGTAACAGCTCAGGGTACTATCACAAAGACTGATGATAGAACATCTGATACATACGGCTCTCAGACTTTTAATTACTCAAAAGCTAATATTGTATGGACAGCAAATAGAAGCTTAGTGGATACAATAAATGCTGATTATGGCGAAAAGAGTGACGAGCATCCAACTCTTGAAATGAGAATTGAGACAAATATCGAAAATTCTACAAGAGAGATGCAGGATTTCTATACCAACAAAGTAACAGGTGCTTTGATAATTCCAAATAAAGCTAAGATGGACATTATGGATACAAAGGATGATACAACTCCTGCATATACAAGAGAGTCAAATCTATCTCATGTAACATTCCCATCAAATATTGAGCCGTTTGTTACTAAGAAAGTTACTGATAAGAACGAGATTAAGGTTGATGCTAATAATGTAGGTCTTAACTTTAGAGAAGTTAGCTATGATGTAAATACTTATGTATCAGGCGGTTATAAGGTAAATAAGCTTTATATTTGAAGATAATTTACCTACTAAGTACTAACAGCAGTAGATAAGGTTCATGTTTACAATGATAAGCAGGAAGATTTGACAGCACTCTTTGATATAACAATAGATGGTAACAATAAGCTTACAGCTACACTTAAGCAAGACGGAAAATCAGAGTCTGATCCAAGACTTATGATGACTAATGTAACACTTCATATTGAGGGTACATATCCACAATGGGTTGGTGAGGTTATTCCTAACGAAGCTACAAAGACAGACGATTACTATACAAATCGTTCAAATGTAGTTACAACAACAATTCCTAGTGAGCCTGGAAGTGTTAAGGAAGTATCTGTTGATGGTGGTAAGACTTTTAACAAGGCTGATACACCTGAAACAGCAAGTGAAGTTATGAACAGAGGTGATGTATATACTTGGAAAGTAACACATACACTTCCAAACTACACTGAGTTTACTTCCATTATCCTTGAAGATGTGGTTGATAACATACAGAATATTCCATTTGACAGCATTAAAGTTTATGACTTTAGAGGACAGGATGTTACAAAGAAAGGTACTTTAGTACACAATGATGCTACAATAACTTGGACAGCTGACAGAGCAGTTTATGAAGATGTAAATCAGAACTTTGGACCTAAATCAAGTGCTAAACCTGTATTTACTATGACATTTGATGCTGATATTAAGCAGGCAAGTAATGCAGATGAAGCTTTGAGATTTAACGCTAAGGTAGGTAAGGTTGTTATTGAAAATAATGCAAGTCAGACTGTTGCCGATGTACTCGGTAATGTTAAGACTAAGTCAAATCCATCAAATGTGACTTTCCCTAAGCCAGGTGAGCCTACTATTCAAAAGAGTGTATCAAAAGCAGGTGCTAATGATTGGCATTCAACTTTGGTACTTGATGAGTATGACAGTGAGTACGATTACAGAGTGAAGTTTACACTTTCTAAGAATCAGAACTTTACAAAGACTACTGATTTAGTACTTTCAGATTTGTTTGAGAATATACAGTCATTTAGAGAGTTTAAGATACTTGATGATAAGCTCAATGATATAACAGAGCAGTTTAATGTGACTAGTCTTAGTCCTAATGAGACTCAAGTTTATCTTTACGCTACACCTAAGAATCCTGATGATTTTGATGATACAGGTAGAACACTTTATATGCAGATTAACGGTGTGTTCATCAATACACCTGATGGAGCTAGAACATCTAAGTATATGAATACTGAGGGTAGTCCTTTCACTGAGGGTATTACAATACCTAATATTGCAAGGATTGTAGAGGATGTTCCGATTGTACCGTTTAAGCGTCAAAAGGATTCAAATAAGACATATGTAAATGTTGTTGTTGATCCGGACCTTGTAAAATGGGTTGAAGATGATAACATTGAAGTGTTTGATCCTAAGACAGCTACAGTTGAGAACTCAGACAAGAAACAGCTTATAGGAGTTGCACAATACCTTATGGGTGAGCTTGTGAAAAAAGATCCGAAACTTATATCTTCTGATAAATACTATGCACTTAAAAAGGATTTGTTAAATCCTAGTGTAACAGTAGCAGAGTTATTAGCACATATCGGTGATGTATATAAGACATACAATATAAAATAATAGAGCCACTGTAATAAGTGGTTTACATAAAAAGAGATGTAGATTAAAACCTACATCTCTTTTAATACTCGTAGTCTTCGTAATCCTCGTAATCTCTTCTTACAGTTGGCTCAAGTTCATTTATATATTCGTCATTATCACCGTCTGATTGACTTTGCATATCTAATAATACAGGTGAGTATTTAATGTCTCTGTCAATTAGTGTATTGCTTAGATTATCATGGGCTTTAGTGTATTCGTTTAATGTTTTTATTATTCTCTCATTTAGCAATGGATTGTAGTCTTTTAAGTCTAAAAAGTCTGCTATAGGCTCACTTGATGAGTTGCTGATTTCCATTTGTTTTTTTCAAAGCGTTCTATGGCATCTTTGTTATCAGGATCTCTTTCTATCCATGACTTTAATGCACATAACATACTCAACCTGACCATCTTTTACTATGGATGCGACATTGAAAGTTTTTACCAAAGGCATACTCAACACCACAAAGTGTAACGTTTTTCTTTTGATGTTTTAAATTTAGTGTCATCAGATGGTATTTGATAGTCTGCCGCTGTTATTTGTTCGCTTTCGATTTCAAGCCCTGTCATTTCGCTACTATCAAAAGGTTCGTATGCATTAAAGTATTTGTCAAAAATCCTTTTCTGATATGGAATAACTTTACAGGTAGTATTAGATGATGTCCACCCTAAGTTACTTTCACAAGGTTTATTTTACCTGTGAGTTGTTCTTCTTCGTCACATATATGCACACTCATATCGGTTGATTTTAGTGCTCCACATTATAAAAACTCTTCATTGTCTAAGATTATATCTTGTAGTAAGCTACTAGCTTCTTCATGGCTGTTCTTTGATACATAATCATTAAAATCTTTTTGATTGTATCTTCCATATGATCAAAAATTGTAGCTTTCATCCTGCATATGATAGTTTTTGTACGGCTTTTTGATAAAATAGCTGTGAACTTTTCTAATGAACTGCCATCCGTTCATATTCTTTATTTGATGGTATGATACCGTAAGGTGCTGTTTCATTTAAGAATTTTTATCTCATCTTTTTCAAGCCATTTGTAGCGTTTATCTTCCGGATTTTTGCATTAGTTACCCTACAAAGTCCCGGCATAAGCGTTTTTACATAGGTATTGTCGTAAACTGAAAAGCTTTTTACCCAAGTATAAATCATTGTCAGGCATTACTAAGTTTTTAAAGTTTGTTGCACCTATGAATGGCGCTAGCTTTTTAATTTGGTTTTTTTAGATTTTCATTTTCAGTTCTTAGACTCGCGATTACTACATCAGGGTATAGCTTTTTGGTGTCAGACTTTTACCGTTGTCATCTACACTGTAACCTGAGAGTGAGTTGGTTTTCTCGTCAAAATAGGTGCAAACAAATGTGTTTTTTTATTTTTACCGTCAAAAATATGGACTCTTTAGGGAATATTAGAGTTCGACGGTAGCTCTTTTAAATCACCGAAGTTTGTACATGTTGTAGTCATACAAATACCTGTAAACGGTGCTAATACAGGACCGTCACAATCATGTGTTAAATTTGGTTTGTCATATAGTTTCATAATATTTTTCCTTTCAATAATAAAATATTGCTTGTATCCAAGCTAATCTTATTATAGCACTATTTGCATTTAATTGGTATAGCGTTAATTATAGTATATAGCTATGATGGTAGTGTAATGGTTTGGTTTTTTTAGTTGAATTTAGTAGTAAATATTGCTATAATTGACGTGATATTAAATATAAGAAAAGGAGTATAGTTTGATATTTTGTGAAAAGAGAAAAGAAAGATATAAAGTATTTGAATGTGTGCTTGTCTCAAGGATTTGCACGAGCAATTTGAAGCTTTTTTGTAAGAAGTATGGCATGAGTAAAGTTGGTGCTACAGAGCAGGCACTAAAGTTGTTTATGTCAAAGGTAACTATTAAAGGTGGCTTATAATGGAAGGTGGTGATTTTTAGTGAGTTCACATCGTTATAATTTTCGTGTAGAAGATGATTTGAATGATAAATTACAGCACTTTTCAGAAAAAGAGAATTTATCAATTAATGAGTTTTTTTGACAAGGGCAGTTAATTTTTATATTAATTATAAGCTGTGTGATTATAAGCTTGCACCGTTAGAGGTACAGCGTTACGATCAGTTGTTAGCATCACATAAGGCTTTAATGTCACTTCGAAAAAGCTTATTGATAGAGTTGATATTACAAGCAAAATGACTGTAAGTGTTTTTACAATCAGCCATTAGCGGTATGGTCGGCGATGAAGTAGTATACAATATTAGTGAAAGTAAGGGGCTTATAGATGAGTAACATTTACTGACATGATTAGTGCTGTTTCAAATATTAAAGTTGAAAAGCCGGATAATCCTTATGCTAATATTAGTAATACCACCGTACCTTTTGTCGGATATTATATCCATTCAAGGTGTTATTATAAGGCATGATGAGGAGACTAAAGCAAAAGATGATGAAATACGAAGATTAAAATGAGCAGGTATTACAGTCGTCTGATATGGAAATTGTAGCAACACAAATGCAGGAGGACATAAATTTTCTGACTAAAAAGCTTGAGGAGATGACTAAAAGACTTGAAGGTACAGAGAATAATGCAGATAGTGTTGTTAATAGTGAAGATTACAAGCAGTTACAGTCTAAGTTTGATGAACTACAGAAGTCTTTTGATGAATTAAAGGCTGAAAAGGATAATTTACAGGTAAAGTATGAGAACATCATTACAGAAAGTGAAGCTAAGGAAAAGGAATTATCAGATACTATTGATGCCTTAAGCAAAGAAGTTGAAGCATTAAAGGCTGATAATGACAGCTTGGCAAGCAAGAATACAGAGTATGAGATTACGGTTGCAGAGTTAAAAGTTGAGATTGAAAATCTTAAGAGTAACTCTGTAGCTAATGTTCAGCTTACACCTGAGTATATTAGGGATCATGGCTTTTTATACTGATTTGTTGGATGGTAAGATTAAAAAGTTTTTACAGAATTACTGAATGTAATTTTTACACCTGATGAATTAGTTGTAAAAATGAGAGTGATAAAGTAAGGATACAATCTCAAATTAAAGAACGGCTTGGTAAAAACAATATTTGTAACAGATAGCGATTACCATGATATTATAGTTAATGATAAGTATTACTATAGTAAATATACTGCAAATGAGTTATTCAATGTAATGATTGATGTGATATGTAAAGAGTATACAGGTGGTGATTTAGAGGAATTTGTTTTTAAACCTTTTGCATTACAGTATGGTTTTTGATACTATGTCCGAGTTAGTCGATTATCTTAGAAACAAAGATAATGTTGTTCAATATATAACTACTGATGGTAATACTGTAGTTGCAGATGATGGAAATAGTGAAAAAAATCATGCAAATAGTGAAAATTTACAGCCTGTAAACGTTACATTCGATGAGGACCACATACAGCAGTTGGTATATGATGCAGTATATCAGTGTTTTAATGATTGCGAGTTTGATACAAATATGAATTATATATCAAAGCTTATAGCATTTGCATGTGTTAGTGCACTTCACTTAACTCCATTGTCTTGTCCAGTGCTATTTTAAAACATATGATGATAAGCGTAATGTCGCTATCGTTACTGATATGTTGGAAGTTGTTCTCAGAGGTATTTTTAAATCAAAGATTGAGCGAATTAAACCTCCGATTAACGGTGATACAAGTCCTGAGACAGAGAGAGCTATGAATGCAATGGTTGAACTTGATGAAAAGTAAATGGTATGCTTGAAGAACACATTAACTTTTTGACAATGATCTTGGCGACTTGGATGATTTTTAACAGTGGGAATTGATAATGCAGAATAAATGAAAGGAAATTTTTTAGTTGATAGAATGATAGGAATACTATGTGAGAAAAAGAGTCGTCATTGATAATTACGCTACAGCACTTGGTGGATATACAGGTGTATTTGAAGGTCAACAGTATGTGATTTGTCATGGAGCAGGTCATATATATGAGTTTGTAGAGCCTGATAAGATGGTTAACAGTGCTTTATCTGATAAGTATCACAAGTGGACACTTGATAACTTACCATGGAAACACTCAGATTTAAGTTTTAAGAGAAAAATTATAGATGGTAAGGCGAACTTAGTTAATGCAATAAAAACTACATTTGCTAAGTGTGACGAGGTTGCCGTTGCTACCGACCTCGATCCGTCCCGGGTGAGGGTGGTTTGCTTGCAGGTGAGATTATAATGGGTTGCAATCTAATTATGAAAAAGATTACAAGAGTTAAACACTTAAGCGAAACACCTAAAGATATTTGTAACGCATTTCGCGCAAGGGAAGTTATTGATCTTCATAATTGGGATGAGTATAACAAAGCTTATTTTAGAGCAAGACTTGATTTTTGAGACACAACAGTGGACGAGAATTACCACTATAATAACAGGTATATTGTTACGACAAGGTAGGCTTAAGACAGCGATAATGCTTTTTGATAGGTATGCACAGCTAGTTTGTATGATGGCTATGTTAAAAAAAGTTACTTATCAGGCAAGATTTATAGATGATAAAAATAATTTATTCATTAGTAAAGATGAACCTGTGCTTGATAAAAAGAAGATGTGGACCTTACAAAACTTAGACAATCTAAGGTTAAAATTGTAGGTTCTGTTCCAAAGGCAAAAGCACCTGATGCACTGATTGATACAGGTACATTGACTGTACTTTTAGGTAAGCAGGGTTTTAGGATGATTTAGTTATATCTACATATCAAAAGATGTATGATAATAACTATGTTTCATATCCTAGAACATCAGACAGATTTATCAGTTTTGAGCAGTTTAAAGAGTTACTTCCATACATTGATACGTTTGCGGATCTTGTGGGTGTAGATAAGTCATTATTGACAGTTAGAACTCCTAGACCTACGCATGTAAAGGATGGTGGTTCTCATGGTGCTAACAGACCGGGTAAAAGAATACCTGAAAGTTTAAATGAGATAGAAATGCAGTTTGGTAAATGTGGGTTAGCAATATATAAAACTTCTTTGCTATAATTACTTGGCAATGCATGCATCTGATTACTTATATAATGCAGTTAGTGCTGTAGTTGTAGACTTTGAGAACTTTATGTACAATAAATCAATGTACTGATTTAGGTTTTAAAAAGATATTTACTACTGCAGATGACGATGAGGATATTGTACGTAAAGAGTTTGGTACAGACGCAATGCCTATAATCGGTGAGATAGTATCACCGAGACCGTCAGCACTCTACAACAGCATGGTTGTTATCTGACAAGGGTGTACTTACTAAACTTGGTATTGGTACAGCCGCAACAAGAGTACAGACTGTTATTGAGATGCAAAAGGGTACTGAAAAGAGACCTGCAAGTATTGAGAAAAAAAGGTAATAGGGTTTGCACTTACAGAAACCGCGAACTATCATATAAAGCTATGCAGGGTACATGGCTCGGTGATCTTAATATATCAAAAAGATTTGTTTGATAAGATGGAACTTGTCGGTAAGGGTGAGTTAAATCCTGATATTATACTTGATGAACTTGCATTGCATGTAAAGGATGATATGGCAATCATACTTAATAATTTAGGAGGAAATATTGTGGGGACAATTCAAATTTAAAAAAAGACATTTAGTGTTTAATGGTTTAGAGGGTGATGTGTGGATAAAAAAAGCACGATTACCAGTTTAGTGATGAAGAGATTGATAGGATGCTTAAGGGTGAGAAAATACCTGTAAAAGCAGGTGACTACAAGTTCAGGTAAGAAGCTTAATAATGTATTGTTTTTACTTAGGACTTGATACTTATAATAACAAAAACGCACTTGGGATTTTAATGGACTTTTGGCAGTAATGATGATGACAAATATCATACTGTAAATTTTTAATGGTGAACAGTGTAGGATTTACAGAACAGTAGCCGGACACGATTTTACTGATGCGGAGATTGATTACATGGCAAAATGGTCATACAGTACAATGTGACAGCTTGTTTAGAAAAAACGGTACTAAATTTACAGCAACACTTATGCTTGGACCGGATGATTATCATAATGGTGCTATTGGTATAATTTTTGCACCGTATAAATAGGAGGTATATTTTTTATGGCAAAGATGAGTTATTCAACTCCGCATCAATAGATAGAACGTTTCTTGATATAGAAATACCACTTTTTAAAGAACTCACCACCTATTAAAAATATTTAGCCCACTTTGTATGGCTGTGAGTGCATCATTGTTATTTTTAATGTTTAAGATATTTCCTATCTTGGCATATAACGCAATGCTTTCAATGGTGTTTATCATCTTGTGGGTGTTTACTACATTGTTTTTATTTAGGACAAATGAGCATGGTGAGGTTAACTTTAACAAGCTTAAATATCTTAAATACTATTTGACAAATGTGCGTAAGGTATTTACAAGAAAAATCAAGTAAGCCTTATGAGTTTGCTAGCTTGTTGGAATACTTGATATTGATAAGAATAACAATGTAATACATTTTGCTGACGGCAGAAAAGGTATTATGTATGAGGTTGTAGGTAACGCATCATATATGCTTTTTTTCAAATGATAGGGATGCTATCTTAGATGGTGTTGACTCATTTTTTTAGGAAGTTTAATGAGAGTATTCAGTTTCATTTTGTACATAAGATAGAGCATCAAGATGTATATATCAACTTGGAGCATTACAAGCTGTTGTTGATAATGCCAGGGACAAACCTTGGTATGATAAAGACCTTGAGAGAATTGTAGCATTGCAAGGACAGACTTTACAAAGACAGATAGGTAGGAATTTCTTGATTATAAAACAGTACTTGATTGTTTCAGCAAACAGTATTGAGGATTTGCAACTTGCAAATAATTTAATAGTTGATGAAGTTATGAACTCAAGGCTTGTATTCAAGCAATGTGTGTTAGAAAAGAGAGGGTGATATATGCCAAAATCTAAAGTCAATAATAAATGGCTAAAGAAGTTGCCTTTTTGTTAAAGTTGATGGTGGGCAAGCAGATGTAGACAAAGAAAATGAAGAGTATATAATTAATAAGAATTTATCAAAAGCTTACATTTCAAAGCTTTTTAGGTAAGATAAAGCCGAGAGAAAGTATTGTATTTCATAGTGATTACTATAAGGTAGACGGCAAATATTGTAGTATACTATCTTTTTACAAGGCATGACGGTAAGTCGGATAATAGAAGTATCTTTTGGGGTATTAGTAGATTATTGGTTGGTAATATCCCTGATGTAGAACTTATAGTTATAGATGCTGTATCAAAGTACAACATAGACTGGGTGCGTGGTCGTTTTAAAGGTTTTGAAAAGACTATTGATATTGCAAGTAGAGAAGATAATAAGAAAGGTATGATGGAATCTGATAAGCTTAAAGAAACCATTATACAGGGATCAAAGATTGCAAGTGAAGTTAATGCCGTGCAAACGTATCTCAATGTTAAAATGAGATTGCTTGTAAAAGCAAAGACACTTGATGCACTTGACTTAGCTATATCTCTTATAAGGTCAAGGTATGAGAACTCATTACAGCAGATTACTATAAATGCATTTGACGGTATGCAAAAGTATGAGTTATCTAATCTACTATCGCCTAATAAAAAGATACTCGGTAAAGGTTTCGACTTCACATCGACAGAATATGCAGGAGCATACTGTATAGCAAGTAGAGGTCTTAACGATCCTTTCGGTGAGTATGTAGGCAATACACTTGATGATATTAACAATGTCGCTGTGATGTTTGATGTTGACAATTTTGATACAAGTGTAGTGCTTGCACATGATTATACATTTGATGATATATCTTGTAATCCGCATTTGTCGGATATGTGGTGTTCTAAAATTAGTCAATCTGCAATGCTTAGAGGTCATAGGGTTAGGCATATTGTACTTAACAATATTAATATGGATGAACTCGGACCACGTTTTGAGAGTATAAGTACAACACTTGATATGTCAAAGGGTTATATAAATCCGTTTGCTATGTTTGGTGATTACTCTGAAGAGCTTACAGTATTCGCATCTCATATTACAAAAGCTTGGTCTTTTGATGGGACAGTTTATGGATACAAAAGGCTATACCAGTGGTTTAACCTCTTGCAAGACTTGGTACTATTTTTGACAGAATTTTTATAAGAGTAGAAACATGTGACATCAAACCTGATGCAAACAGAGAGTATATTCATATTTTAGGACTTAAGCATAAAGATTATCCGATACTTGCAGACTTTGTTATATATTTAGAGTTTGTAAGTAAGGCAGCAGCTGCAAGTGGTGACAGTATGTATCAAGCTGAAGTTAAAGCTATTTATGATACATTTAATTCTATGATGGAGGTTAACTCTGATATATTTGGACAGATAACAGACGATATAGTTGATACACTTGATGGTAAAAGAAGAGTTGTGTATGATTTGTCAAAGCTTTTTGAGAGAAATGCGTCTGTTGCTATGGCATCATTTATTAATCTTTTAGGTTTTGTATTTTCAGGTCTTGGTAGTGGTGATGTTGTTATAATACACGGAGTTGATTACATTAAATCAACATCTGTAAAAGCTTTTTTAGATGAAAAGATGGAACTTTTTAGACAGAAAAAAGGTAGAGTGGTATTAAGTTATAATGCTGTATCAACTATGCTTGAAGATAAAAGCGTTTAATGAGTTCACAAAATGCGATTATACAATACTTAGCAGTATGGATAGAGATACTTTTAAAAAGTATATGAACTATATTGGTGAAGTTTTACCGCCTGAACTTACAGGTACCCTTAGCAATATAGGTAATCATATGTTATCATATATACATAGAGGTTTTGAGAATGCGATTTTTAATACCAATCTTATAATCGACTACAAAGCCAAATCAAGTAAGAAAGGATAAAAATATGATGTTAAGAAAAGAAATTTTTTTAAGAACAGTGTACTTGCGGTTATTATCGCAAGTACGCTTATGACACCGTTAATATCAGGTGTTATGAAAGTATCAACGGTTTATGCTGATCCACCGACTACTACAGCCCCTGCTGACGAGGAAAGTTCAACGGAAGAGCCAGTGAAGCTTCTACTGATGCAAAATAAAACAACAACTACAGGTGGTGGTGCAACAGCACAATATAATGATCCAAACTTTTCGTTTTTATCGTATTTCAATTTATGGTAGACAGTTTTTAAATGCATGGGCATAGTGTCAAGACAGGATAGAGTTGATAGGAAGTACCACACCGGAACCCGGTAGTGGTGGTGCTGACGGAAACGGTGCTGAGGTTAGTGCTGATCCAAGTGCAGATGTAGTAAATGCTGTTAAGAACCTTAAAGATAAGTTTAAGTTTCGACGAGTATAATGCTATGTATGTAGGTACAACTGCTATGGGTGGTACAAGTGCAAGTTTGGGAATGGGAATTAACGGTGGTTTCACCGGTGGTTTTTTCTCCGGTAATGCCAATCCTGATAGTATCAAAAGAGAGGGTGACATCTTTGGTGGTGAACTTACCGATGCTATGAAGATGGTAGATGGTAGTGTTGGTGGAGCAGGTTCATCAAATACAGAGTGGACCTTTTCATATAAAGATATGAAGTTGCCATTAAAAACAATAGCAGAGGTAGCTCATTTGTAATAGATGGTAGTCCATACGGTTATTACGGTGCTGCACTTAACACTATGGGATATGATAACTTTAGTGCTAACTTTTCAAAAGGTGGTGCTTTTTCAAATATATCTAAGATAGGTGCTTGGATTTTTTACTGGGAACTTAAGATAATGAGAATGACAAATTCATTGTTTTCGATTACATCTAAGGTTTTGCAGAGTTTAAACTGTTCTCAGTATTTAATAACGCTGATGCTGACAATCCAATACTATCTGATGAAGAAATGAAAACTAATTTGTACACTCAGTTTAGTGATACTATACAGGTTTCCTAGGTGGTGTAAGGCTTTTTACAACTATCATCATGGGACTTATAATAGTATTTGGAATCGCAAGAGCATACATGAGTGAGAGAGGTAGCTTTGGACAGTTCTTTAAGTCAATGTTTATCAGGTTTGCTTTCTCCGGATTTATGTTTTACTATGGTTATGATAAGTACCACTTATTTGCTGAATGAAACATCGAAGATGTATAGTCAAGTTGGTGGTATGAGTGACACTATGACAGATGATGTGTTTAGTACATATGTAGACTTTGAAGCTTGGATGAAGAGTTCAAGACTTGCACTTCCGCACGGCACAAGAATTATATGGAATACACATAGTAACTCTGTTGATGCCATAGAGCTTGGTGGCGGTAAAAGTGATATGAGTATTAAGCTTGAGATTAATAGGCTTAATAAACAGATTGAAAAGCTCGAAAGTATGGCAGTACCGTAAGTATGCTGGTAAAGCAAAATCTAGTTTGATTTTTACACAAAACGTAGAGATGCATTACAAAAGCCAATTAGCTGAGATGTCTAGTGTAGACACCAGTGGTACTTCAGCTGATTTGGCTGTAAGATATTCAGATTTAGCAAAGCTTATTAATCAAAATTCATATTTTAATACAGTGGAGAATAGGAAGCTTATAGGTGGTGCAAATTACGGATGGTGATCCGTTTAATGTACTTTATGCTATAAAGAACGGACAGAATCTCGCTACAATAGGTATTGATGATGCATCATTACTTAGTGATAAGGAAAAAGTCACAGATTGATTTAAACGATTCACTTGTTGATTCATTGTTTGCAAGATATCTAAACGGTACAAAAGATTGATCCGTGCATATGAAAGTTATATAAAAATCAGGTGATGATTTTCAAAAGTATATAAACGGTCAGGGTGTAAAGGCTGTTAACTGGCAGGTGGAACAAAAAGGAAATACAAAAACGATCCGTCACTTTTTGGTAAGATGAAAGCAGGTGATCATTTAGAGGATAGCGATGCATCCAAGAAGATTCCTATGATTTCAATGCTTTATAACGTAGACTCAGATGCCGTATATTTACAAGTCCTGTAAATGGAGGTAAAGGTCTTATAGGTATTGAATCAAAACTTGGTGAGTCCGGTATGTCAAGTATAGGCTTTAATGATGTTTTAGATCTTGATAGTTTAAATTCACAGGATCATGCGTTACTTCAGAGTAACAGAAAAGATGGTACTGCTCTTATGCATTCAGGTTTTCCTATGAGTGTAATGACTGCTTACAATTACTTATCGTCATCATTTGGACCTACATCAGTTACATATACTAACCCTAGTAATCTTAATACAACTTATGCTAAAGGTTCACACGCAAGTGTTGTAATGCCAGTGATTTGAGTAATGTATTATCACTTGCTAAGAGTTTAGTTAAGTATGGTGCAATGATATTTGTAATATTAATATTCTCATTCTCACTTATACTATCAACTTTTAAGTCAGGGCTTGCTATATTTACTCAAGTACCACTTGCACTTTCAGGTTCAATAACATTTATAGTTAAGTTTTTAGTAGCATCTATAATGATGATTGCATCTATTGTTATTACTATATTCTTCTACTTTATATCTTTTAATATTATTGACATACTGTCAGGTAGCGGTCTTAAGATGTTGCTTGGTAGCATTAATATCAATAATATAGGTAGAACACTTATAGGAAGTCGTCCGAGAGTTTTAAATATTGCTGACCTTTTTATCTATAGGTTTAATGATATTCTTTGTTAAGGCTGTTCTTGACTACAGAGGTAAAGTGATTGAAGCTATTGACTTAATTTTAGAGAGTGTACTAAATCAGTTACTTGGTGCTGTTACAGTTCAAAGAGGAGCTGACCTTGGTTTGGGTTCAGCGACAAGCTCTATTGATAAGGGCATTATGGGATTTGGTAAGAATGTCGCTATGCTTTGGTGCAGGTGCGATTGGTGCATTAGCTACAGTAGCAAAGAAACATCCTGCATTACTCGCATCAGGTGCGATGTTAGGTGGACCAATGCTTAGTGGAGCAATGGGCAACGCACTTAACGGTATGTTTGGTGATAAGGGTGCTGATATTAACGCTCTTAACGATAAGGGTAAAGATGCCTTTGATAAGGGTATAGATACTACTCCTGATAAGAATAAGGACAATATGGTAGGCTTTAATTCTACTACACCACCAAGCAGTAATGATTTGGATAATATGAACGCAAATAGAATGCAACAAGGTGGAATACCTGTTAGACCGAACGGTAGTCAAAATGCTAATAAGAAGCAAGAGGATAAGCCACAACCTCATCAGCAAAAACCTATGGTTGCAGGTGGTATAAACCCACTTAACTCACTCAATATGCCTAATACATTCCCTATTGATAATGCTTCTAAGTCTAATAATGCTAATAAGGCTAACAGTGCAGGTGTTCCTATTGATAAGGGTATGATTGATAAGGATAACGCAGGCTTTACAAAAGATGGTTATGATTATAACGGCTATAAAAATGGAGTTGATAGACAAGGTTATAATGCAACAGGTATGAAAGCAGATGCTAACGGTAACATGGTTGACAAGCAAGGACATACAAGCTCAATACCTGAGTATAGTGATTATAATGATGGTTTAGTTGCTACATACTGATCCTAATACACTTAAGAGTTATAGTGGTATTCCTGCTGATCCTGTTACAGGTAACTCAGCTAAGATGGATTCACAAGGTTATACAGCAAGTGCAAACGGTATGCCTGGATTTAAGAGAGATGAATCAGGTACTTGAGAGATAGAGCAGGATATGACCTGCACGGACTTGATAAAGACGGAGTTGGTAGAGACGGATACGCTTACGATGTAGGTAAGAACGGTAATCTTATTAGAGGGGCACAAGTTTATGATTCAACAGGATTTAAGACTGATGGTAATGGTAATAAGGTTGATAGAAACGGATTTAATCAGTTCGGCTATGCAAGCCTGATGCTAATGGTACAATGCGTGATATAAACGGAGCTGATAAGACAGGTAGAGATGCAGTCGGTAATCAGATGTATAATGTACAAGGTTACACTAAAGATGGATACAACAAATTTGGGTATGATGCTAACGGCTTTTAATGCACAAGGCTTTTAATGCACAAGGTTTTTGACAGACAAGGATATGACGCTAACGGCTTTAATGCTCAAGGAGAAGGTAAGTATCCATGGATGGGTAGCGTAGCTAATTCACCAATGATGATGGGTGGTGTAAATACAGGCTCAACCGGTGTTTATAATAATAGCAATGATAGTAGTGCTACTATGAATAAGTGATATGAATGTTAACCTTGGTGACAATTCATTCGTTGATAAATCTAATAAGGGATTTGACGGTAGGTTTGATATGAGTGAGAACTTTGCTAATCTCTCAAGAATAGATGCAAACGGTAATGATATGGTCGGCAATTTACAGGCTGATTTTTAATCAGAATATGAATGTAAATGATATATCAGGTATATCAGGAGTACCAAATACAAGTGGTAGCCAAAAATCCTGTTGTTGGTATGAGACCTTTAAATGGACTTAACGGTAACGGTGGTATTAAAACCCTCTTAATACTTTAACAAGGCAAGATAAAACTAAAAAGTAGTAATAAATGTATTTTTTTAACACTATAATATATACTTTTTAGTATTATGTATGGAATTAGTACAAGTGGATATGGAGAATTTATCAACTTGTACTAATTCGTTCTTGCTAAATTTTTAGGAGATAGGTTATAATGTTGTTAAAATAAATATATTATGAAAGGATTTAAAAATCTATATGCAGATTTCAAAGAATATGAGAAAAAGACTCATAGCAACATTCAGCACAATGCTACTTTTTACAATCGCATTTGTAGGTACAGCATTTGCTGCTACAGGTGAGGCAGGAAGTGGTAGCTCTGTAAAAACAGTAGTTGACGGTCTCTACAATGTTATGGGATCACTCGTAACTATAGCAGATCCTCTTACAAAGCTTATTGGTGGTAATCGTAGCTTGGTCAGGGTTGGTCAGCATACAAGAAGTTTAAGGAAGATCAATCTGAGAGATCATCTTGTACCAAGATTGTTATCGGTTTTGCTCTTGGTGGATTACTCTTCTTTGCAGGTGTACTGATTGTAATCAGCTTTGTAAAGCTTGTTAGTGGTATCTTCCAAAAACAAGGAGAAGCTTGGAGTTGATATGATTCCCTGCAACAGGTAACTAAGTATATTTTTAAGATAAGTGGCTATATTACAATATAGTCACTTTTTAGTATAAAAATCATGCTTTTTTTCCAATAGAAATTTATGCTAAAAATAGATGTACATAGTTTTTACAGAAAGGAATAAAAATAATGTCAAGTAGGTTTAAAATTGTTTAAACATAGTGGTATCGAGAGATTCGGTATCACGTTTGTAGTAGTAATAGGTCTATTCATAGGTATATTCTTTGCAATGTCTAATATGAGGAATAAAGATATTGCAAAAGGCAATTAGAGCATGATCCGATTTATATGAGTGATTTTAAGCTTAGTAAATCAGGTACAGATGGTAAAGTATTAGGTGTATATACCAATAGCGAAAAACTAAATCACTTGTTATATTAAAGCTTAATGATACCGGTTTAGTATCAACTAATGCTGAAGATTATAAGTTGTTTTTAACACCTGCAAAAGCAAAGCAGGTAATCCTCGTACAAAGTTTAATGCCGGAGCAAGCTTTTTCACTTTTTGGAGATATCTGGTTATATGGGTATACTTTTTACAAGTGCTACAGGCTTTAATAATGAGTTGGCTCAGATTATTATCAGAAATCAATCTAAGCTGTTAGATGTAGATGATGAGAAGTCTAAGCAGGCAATGAGTGAGAATGAGTCATTTAAGTTTTTGATCAAGGTGTATTTTTATATTAATATGGGAGCCATAAATACACCTGTTCTTAAACTTCTTGATAATGACGAACTTAATTTGCAAGAAGTGTACTCAAATGTAGTTTTAAAGGCTAGGGATAGCGATGTAAGGGCAGCACTTGATACTACTATACAGTCAATGGTTGATACAAGAAAGGTTATTGAGGAGTATCATGACAGACTTGTTAGATTTAGTGCTAACGGTCTTACTGTTGCTGATACACCTGTACCATCATTTATTGAAGATGACGTATTTACAAAGCTTGCTAGTGATAATGATGTTAATTCTAAGCTTGCTGAGAATTATGGCGTAGCACCGTCTACTGAGAGTGTTGATGTTAATGGTACATCACTATCAAGTGAAGATATAGAAAGTAGTATGAGAGCGTTACTGATGTTACTGACACTACTGCTGATACAAGACTGGCTGATGAATACAACAATCCTGAAACAACAGTTGAGGAGCTTACAAGTGTCAGTCATACTACAGAGATGTTTCTATTGCAAGTACATCTGCGGATACAAGCGTAAGTGCTGATACAAGTAGTGCAGAGGATAATGCTAAGGATAGTACTGTGATGTCTGAAGGTGCTACATTGGCACGTAAAGATGGTGTATTCGATGAAGATTTTGTTTATATGCCTGAGTATACATATAATACATCAAGTATATTTGATGGTGGTATAATGTTTGATTGGTGGAAGAGCGATGTAACAAACGGTTATGCTAAGTTGTTAGACCTTAGCGATAATGATTTGCTTACATATGTTAAAGATATACGTAACCTTACATACAATCAGCCTGAGAGTGATCAGACTTGGTATATGAGTAATGAAAGTTACTGTAGCTGACTTTATAAGTCAGAATAATGATTTAGACTATGTTACAACTTTACAGCAGTTATTGACTACATATAATAACAATATCAGTACATATAGATCACTTTAAAAATCATATCAGACACAACTCTTGCCTAAGTTACTTTATTTGACACTCACAAGAGATAATGCATCATTTAATTACACAACAAATACAAGTAAAGATTTACTTATTGAATATTAGAGTGGGAGGTTTTAGATGGCTTTTAGATGATAAGAATGTAAAAAGATATCTCTGAGGAGCTTGATGAAAATCAAGCTCCCTAAAAGGTGATACAAGTGCTGTAAACGATATAAATAATGATTTGAACATAGATATAGGTGACGGTTCAGATAACAAAGATAATAAAGAAAGTGACGGAAAAGATTTAGTAAATAATGCAGATAATTTAACTGAGAATGCAGGCGATGCAGTACAGTCTAAAAGTCCTATTAGTATGGTTACAGGTGGTATCAGTTCATTTTTCAAATCACTTGTACCAACAAAGGGTTTACCCAAAAAAGCATTGATAGGACTTGTTGCAGGTTCGTTAGGACTTGGTGGGATAGGTTTATCAGGTATATTCGACGAGGATGATGGTCATATAGTGCTTTGGGATAACAATAAGCCTGTTGATACAGACTGTATGGATGAGTTTATTAATAATGCTTCAAAGTATTTGAGTGGACAAGGTAATGACATAAGTGATGCTCAAAAAATGGCAAATGCACGTCTTTTGTACTCCTACTTTAAGGGTGCTTATAATATGAGCGATGAAAAGATTGCAGCCGCATTAGGTAATCTTGAGCAGGAGACAGGTTCGTTTAATCCGGCTTTAATCGAAGGTAATGATAGCGGTAGATGCAGTGTAGATCCTATGGATCCTGTGGCATTTAGTTCATATTCTGATGATCATAAAGGTGGTAGTATATATTATAATGTGCCTAGTAATAAAGGTGGTTATTCCAGTGCTGTAGGTATAGGTGTCTTTCAGTTTACAGGTGAAGTCGCTGTTGATTATTTACTTTATTGTAAGGCTCATAATTTTAAATGGGATGATATGGCGACTCAGCTTGCATATTCATCTATGAAGGGTGGTTATAGAACAGCTAATACTTGGCTTGGTGATCCCGGCACAAAGTATACTAACTTTTTGAGTACTTTGCTGATACAGATTATAGGTCATCAGCTAATGCCACATCAGGTAGACATGTCGGTTTTGGTAACAACTATTTTGCAACAGGCATATCATCAAGTGGTAATGTAAGTTCATATGCAACAGGTGTTACAAGTGCGTTTGACGGTCAAGACGTAGAAAAGCTTACTAAGATATTTTGTGCCGGATTTCTTGGTTGGAAGCCTGCATGGGATTACAAAAAGAGGACTGATTATGCAAGAAAGTGGTTAGCTGTTATTAAGACATTTCAGGTTGATAAAAGTTTTTCAAGTTCAGTACTTGCAATGGCAAATGTGTCTGCTATTAAGGCTAGAAACAGCTTGCTTGATTCTCCTGATTGTACTGTTACAAGCACAAACTTTGACAATTCATCTATAGCAATGGCGGCTTTATCTATGGCTTACGATGATAGAAGTAAAGCATTTAATCAGGGTACACCACTTTATAGGAAGATATTTAATGCCATTTTTAGGTGGTGGGTTAGAGCCTAGAAGTTGCGCTTCTTTAGTTGCGTCTGCAGTACTTTTGGTCAGGTGTTGATGACGAGTATCCAAGATCAGCCGATGTACAAAACACAAGTTAGTTATCTATTTAGAAGTGCTACGAATAGCGGTAAATGGAAGTTGATGAATAGAGAAATAATATCCGGTGGTGGTTTTGATGATGTGGAAACAATAAAGAAGTTTTTGCAACCAGGTGATTTATTGGTTTGGAAGAATGGTTTTCCAACCGGTGACGGCACAAGTTCAAGTGAGACAGTATCACATATATGTGTATATACAGGTTCAGAGTTGCCTGTAAAGGTGTTTTGGTGAAAAAGCTAGACCAATGGATACTGTTGAAGCCAGTTATTCAAGTGATGTTTCAAAGAGAAGAAGTGTCGACTTGGTAATTTAACATCATATAGAACAAAAGCCAGGTTCCGAAGTAGAGCCAACTTCCAAGTATATAGGTGTATACACCCACAAAAGGAAGTATCTAGTATGAGACTATAGCTGTTGAGGGTACTTATAATGCTAAGGATTATGCTAAGAATGACATCGGTAAGTCATCTAGTAAAGCAGATGAGGGTACAACTGACAGTGAATAGATTGTTTTTAAAAAGAGAGTAGTCTCCTGTAATTAAATTTATTGATAAAGGTAATACTTTGTGATGAAATGTATTCACGATTAAAATTGCAAGATAGGACTAACTATCTATTTGTTAGTATAAAAAGCTTTTACAGAAAGGAGTGAAAGGTTATGCGAGCCTACAAAACAGAAATACATCCAACACAAGCTCAGATTGAGCTGATTCACAAGACTTTTGGGTGTACTCGCTATATTTATAATCAATATGTGTATGAGAATCTTAAAAACCTCGTTTCAGGAAAAGATTTTATTTCTGCCTCTCAGTTACTCTAAAAAGGGTAAACCATGATCCTAACACTCCTTCTTGGCTGAAAGAAGTTCCAAGTAAGGCAATCAAACAAGCTTTGATTTATGCAGATAGAGCTTTCAAGGATTATTTTTCTAAACGTAGAGGTAAACCTAAGTTTAAAAAGAAAGGTAGGAATGATAGCTTTTTATCTGATAGGGACTTTGAAAGTTGAGAGACATCGGATTTTTGTTCCTGTTTTAAAGTGGATTCGCTTGAAGGAATTTGCCACATTCTCGAAAATATTAGTTCTGTAACGATTTCTATGAAGAATGGACGTTATTATATTTCTGTGTATGTAAGGATGAGAAAGATGAACTGGATAGTTTTGTCTAAGGAGTCTATGGAATTGATTTTTGGGTTAAAAGACCAATTCATTACAGAAGATAGGGTTATTCTTCTATTAATCGTTCTTTTGCGTATCAAAAACTAGAACGACGTTTGCAGGAAGAGAACAGAGGTGCTTATCTCGTAAGATGGAAGCGAATAGTATTGAGAAGGTTTATTATCAAAGTGGGGCTAAGAAAGGTCAATTAAAATTTTTCCGCTGGTCAAAAACCTTTGTCTCGAGTGTAAGAATATTCAGAAACAAAAGCGGAAGGTTTCTCAAATTCATGAACGTTTAACTCGGATTCGGACGGATTATAATCAAAAAGCTTTTACGTTCTTAGTGTTAGAACGGAAAACCAAGTTCTATTACTATTGAAAACTATCAGTTTGTGTAATCTCATGAAGAATCGACATTTGAGTAAAGCTATCATGAGGGTTCAGTATCAATCTCGTCTTTATCTGAAAAATCTTGCAACAGATTAGGGATAGAGCTTAGAGTGGCAGATAGGTTTTTATCCTTCTAGTAAACTCTGTTCGATTTGTGGCTTTAAATATCAAGACTTCAGTTAAAGGAACGATATTGGACTTGCTCTAATTGTGGTAATGAGCATGATAGAGATAGGAATGCAGACTAATAATTTCAGGACGATGCCAAACTTATACTGTTTTTAACCGCAGTTTAAATTGGTTACTACCGTGAGGTTACACGGAAAGTTACGCTTGTGGACTGTTATATCAAATGGTAGTAGATTTTTATATTTTATAATATAGAAACAAAACCAGACAGGATGAAGTAAGAAGAATTTCTAAAATAATTTTATTAGAAAGGGTCATAAATATACATTTTGATATATTTTGTGTAACAGTGTGACAGCTCTCTTTTATGCTATACTTGTATTAAATATTTTATTATATAAGAAAGGAATTTAAATGTTTATGAATAATTTTAAAACTAAGGGGTTAATTAAACTCAGATGATTCAATGTGGGTTACTATAGAGCCATGTGTGGTTAATAATCGGAGGTTGGGTATTGGTATACTTATAGTTGGACCTGATATTGTTAATACAGGTCTTTATCGTGGTGATTTGAAATCACAAGATGTGTTTGTGGCGGATAGGGAGCATTCGCTGTATCGTGGTTATATGGGGGATGCTACAGAATTGTGTAGATTCTTGGGTGATGATCTTGATGGTCATGAATGGATTATTAATGGTCAGGTTGTACCTAAAGATAATATGTGTTCACGTATGTGGGACACTGTGTTTCTTAATGTTAGAATTGATGATGATTCTTGTTCTAAGCATGATATATCACAAGATGTGATTGATAGTTTGGGTTCAAATGCAGGGTTCGGTTTTACTATTGATATGGTAAAGCCTTTTGTTGGCGGTAAGAATATGCTAAAGATTTTAAGCACTAAAAAGAGGGAAGATTTAGCTGATATAGGTTCTTTTTCTGCCAATATTGATGGTAGGTATGTCACATATTCGGCTGTAGATAATGTTATGGGTTTGTATTTTGTATCCAATAGTAATTTGATAGAAATGCTCGTAGGCGAGATTATGATACAGGTAATTTTGTTTGGCTTACTAAAGATGATATTTCGACATACATCGTGCATCAAAAATATGGTATAGTAGAAGATACTACCGTGCTAATGATTGTAAGATTAATAACGAGTGCCTAAATGTATTAAAGGTTATTAATATGGTACATAATGGTGTTACTTTTTGGTTCAGATGAGTTTACAAAGATTATTGGTGATATATCTTTATCTAAGGCAGAGTATGATAACATAAAGGATAGCATAGATGCTTGTAACAGAACTTTAAATTATACAAGAAATTATGAGCTTTGTTATTTTTGATTATGTATCTGTAGATGATGATGGTTGGGATAAGACGTAAGTACCTCATAGTATTTATGTTGACTCTGATGTATTACCCTAACGGTTTGGAAGTTGAACCGTTTAATGTTGTATTTGAAGAGGATTTTTGTTCTGATGCTTTATTGTTTAGAGATAAAGAAGGTGATGAAGATTATGATGCAAAATGCTTTGTACTTAAGGATATAAATACTGATATTGATTCAGAAATGTGTTATAGTAGGCGATATTGTTACCGAGGGATGACAAAGTTATTAAAAAATGTAGTTGCTCAAGTTAAAGATAATGTTTGGGGTAACTTTGAATCTGAGATGAGGAAATATGGCTCTTGTATCAAGAGAGTATAGACAGGTTGGTGATAAGATTAATACTAAAGCGTCTCGAAAAATGATTTTGGGAATGCTTTTTACGAAGGTGCTTCTGCATTGTGGCGTTATGATGGGTATACTGCGATTTACAAACAAAAATTAATGCTTGGTATTGATGAGGAGACTGAAGTATAATAATTTTTAAATTTGTACCAAGTACTGATGACACCGATGCAGAGTTAGTAAGTACGGATAGTAAGGTTGATGTGAAATACCGGAGTCTGAGATAATAGAAGTACATAATGACAGGTATTGATTTGAATAGACTGTTTTAAGAGAGAGTTTAACAGCCTCTTTTTATGTCAGTATTTGTCAGTAAATCGTGTCAGTAAGCACTGACAAATGGTGATCTGACAAGGCTTATTTTGTCAGTATTTGTATTTTTAGTACTGACATAGTTTTGTATATTTCGTATAGCGAAATGGGTGATGTTAGAATTACATTGTTAAAAAGTGTCTTTTAATGATTTCTCAATAATTATTATGAAATTATGAATTTTCCGTAAGAAATGGACATTTTAACAAATATATCTTATATATTTAATTTGTATAATTACAAAACTGTAATATATCATTTTACAAGTAAAACTAACTAAATTGATGTCAGTGTCAGTGCTTTCAAATACTGACATACTGACATGTCAAAAATAGCTGTACGACAAATACTGACATAAAGAAACTGCTTTAAAATGAGGGTTTTTATGTTTTGTCAGTATGTCAGTATAATATATATAATATATAAATTAAAAATTTTTATAACTATATATGCTACTTATAATTTTAATTTTCCATTGTATACAATGAATGTTGTATTGTAAAAATAAAAAGTTTATTTTGGTACTGACATACTGACAAACTCTATTTTTGTAGTATTGTTTCACTTGTAATTATTAATAGCTTGTTATATAATGAGATTGTAACAGATATAACTATTTTGTTACATAATGTACTTAAAGTTTCAACTGTCATCTTTAACACTTTGGTTGTATAGTTATTATATAATCAAAGTGTTTATTTTTCATATAGGAGAAGATATATCTATGGCTACAAACAGATATGATGTGAATGTACATACGGTGAGAGCAGAACAATAATCGCAGCAATCAGTGTAACCCTAATAATGTTGATATGTAGCTAACTAATAATAATCATGCAAAATCAATGTAATCCCTAATAATCCATCATATTATTTAAGTCGTGGTATAAAGAAATAAATTATATAGATTATTGATTTATGTTTGTATCTGTGGTAGAATAATTCATGTAACAGATATGTTACAATGCGTGGTTCAAAGGGTTTGATTGGCAAAGAACGAGTTGGTCGATGGGGCTATGGTTACGGATGACGTGGATCAGGAAAAGAGTCTTTTATATGAAAGGCTCTTTTTATATGAAATTATCAAAGGAACAAGCTGTTATTATTAGGACTTGTTCCTTTATTTTGTAACTATATTCAATTATACTTTATATCACTTATATGTTTTATGTATTCCTGTAATCGATATATCCAGTGGTTTTTAGCTTTGACTGATACGTTCATCTGCAGGTCTCGTTTTGCAGTCGCCTTATGAGATGTTTTGTATTTTCACTATATTGATAGTTGATTCTTTAACTTTTAGAGGTTCGTTGCAATGTAATTGCCATACCTCAGATAAGTCATCCATACATAAATCATTAATTGTTACCATTTATCCCCAGTGTGTTTAACTTTAGTATATATAAGTATCAAGTCACCTAGAAGATCAATGATTGTGCTTAATTTATATACTTCTTCGATATCGTTTATTGTTTTATTAATTCTGCACTTAACGGTGCTTCTAGTTATATATGTTTTTGCAAAGTAGATTTGCTTTTTATATCCCGGTAAGATCATATTTATCGTTCCACATGGTTGAAACTTCTTTTGATATATCTACAATACAGGCATTGGTATGCAAATTTATATCAAGTGCAATGGTTATATTCTTATCATTTAGATCATCATATACTGTATGTTGGTTATCAATAGATAAGCTTAACATTAGTTTTCTTGGCAGACATCTTCCAAATTTGGATATAGGTCATTTTTCACTGAGATGAGTCATTACCTCATCTTTGGTACAATTTGTATTCATCAAGTTTCATGGTGCTTTTCAATAGCATTTGCAAGTGCTATCATCAAATAAATGGATCATTGTCAGTTTTATCTTTGGTTTTGCTTGATACACCAGTGTTTGATTTTTATGTGGATTATTAATTCATTTGTTTTATCATATATCTCAAGTTCTTTTAGTCCATCAAGTGTAGTGTAACCGTCGTAATATTCCGACTTTTCGTCTCTATTGTAAATCTCAATGTTTATATATTTCTTCATATTCAGCAACATATCAAGGAGTGTATTTAATGTCATACGTACAAGATTTGGCTCTATTAGTGTTGAATAAATATCACCGTTTGTAAAAGGTATTGTCGGTTGACTTTCGTTATTTTTATGAAACTACTGGAGTCTTCATCTTGCTTTTATTTTTAATGTTATCGTTACTCAATATACTTTCGATCGTGCGATTTATGGTTGTAATTGGTTTCCCATATCCAGTTTTTATCTCCATTTTTATATGGGAAATAAGCGCTCTTTTAAGGGTCGGCCGTTTAATTTGTTTTCATGTTTTAAACATGTGCACAACATCTACAGTCCAACCGTTACCTAATGCTTTATATCGCCTACTATCTGATATAGGTTTGCCTTTAAGTGAAGCATATGTATATCCGTCAGGTAGCGTTTGCAATCGTTCACATTCGATTGACGAGTTTTTCGTACGTAACCTTCAACCATACACCATGTTTGTTCTATGCTGTAAGTGTATAAAATTTTTTACCGTCATTAAATCCACTCCATTTTGTCGTTTGTTTTGTCTATCAGGTGTTATACAACCAAACAGACAACAACCCATCTTTAAATCTCTCACCACCTTCACCGCAAATTGTTATTGTCTTTGCCATGAATTAAATAAACTCTGTCACCTTGACCACCTTTATTAAAGCACATTATTTTACCGTTTTTAGATTCTTTTTCAAGTATCTTTAGGGTATCATCAAAAGGTATTTTATATTGATTTAAGCATTCAAATATAAAAGTTACTTTGCCAATTTGAGTATTGTCTTGCGGTCATTGTTATAGCTTTATCGGATTAACTGCGTATATGCTGTTTTGGTACAAGATATTCCATTTATTTGAAAACCATTTACACCAACTCTCGAGACATTGCTTTGATTCATATCCACATTTTCATGCACAATGTCTTTTAAACATACCTTTGTCATTAGGTTTTTCTACACCTTCTATGTTTGTCCAGTAGTACCTTTTTCGTCTTTGTGCACTAACGAAAGTGCTGAATCAATTAGTATCGGTTCTACTCCTAGATGTTCACTTATAATGTCTTTGTATTCGGATTTCATTTTCAACATTCTCAAAAAGAAATTTTTACATTTGGGTATGTTTTATGGCATTTAGTATGTTTACATATTCGAAAGAATAATTTACTTCTAGAATCGTTAAAGTTTAATCCTTTACCTGCCGCTGAAAAACCCCGCAAGGTGAACCTCCAATAAGAAGGTCACTTTGAAAAATCTATATCCCAGTCTCTCCATTTTTGTTACATCACCTAAAATGTATTATATCAGGGTGATTTGCTTTTGCTGATAGCAATAGCAGCTTCGTCAACTTCACTGCGTAGTATTTATTATAGGTATGTTGGCTCTGCTAAGTGCAACCCTACCACAACTTATTCCATCAAATAAACTTAATACAATCACTGTTTTTTCTCTATCTTTTTAATTATTTTTACTTTTTATAGTGTCATCATATATGTTTGAACTTTTCATCTACTTTGTTTATACATTATATTGACTTTGTATACTTATTTAGATACAATAGTATTGCATATTTTAGTTCAAAAATATATGTGATATTTTGAAAAGGAGGGCTTATGGCTAAGGAAGAAGATATGTAGGTGCAAAAAGGGTGCAAAATGATACCATTGTTGTAGCGTGTCACACCTGAGTTTAAGAAAAACTACAGGACAGGGCTTTTTGATTTGAATATATCGGTAAGTTCTTTGATAAAGTTAATTGTCACAAAAGAAGAATTTGGAGGAGGTAAAGATGTTTAAACCTGTAGCTATTGTGAGCATGGTGATGTTAGTCGCCTGTATCGGATATTCATCGTTTTCAACTACGGCTAGAATATCAAAGCTTCAGACTACTTTGTCTGAGAAAAAGCTGAGTATCAAAAGGATTTAGACGCATTTAACAAGTTAAAACAGTGAGAGGTCAAAATCAAGTGATATTAAGAATGTTTTGATTAATGCAAAGTCGGCAGGAGAAAAGGTGGCAGGTATTCAAAATAAGCTTAATGCATCAGATGATGAATCACTTATGACTTCACTTGGAAATTTGATAGATAGTCCTAAGAAGTTTTTGGTGTTGCGGGTTGCTAATGCAGAGTGGAAGTTTATTACTAATTATTCAGTTAATAACGGTAATAAGTTACCTGTATGCTTTTTATACAAATCTACAAATGATGATACATTGTATGCATATGCACTTGCAACATATGATGGTCATGATGTTTAGAGATTTGTCTGTAAAGGTAACTAAGGCATATACGGATGCTGTATATAGTAATGCTAATAAGGTAACAGATGGTGATACTCAAAAGACTATAGATGAGATTAAGAGACAAGTTGATGCCGCTAACAGTGAAAGTGAAACAAGTGAGAGTGCATCAAGAGAGTACATCTGTTAGTGAAACAACTGAGGATGACCGAGGTTGATATCGGTGATCCGCTTGATGTATATATGTCTGAGAGTGAAATGTCAAGTCTGTCAAGTGAACAAAGCGGAGGTAGCAATTAATGCATATAGATTTTGAAAGAACTTTTTAGAAAAATGATACAATTAAGAGTGTAGCTTGTGTAATAGTATGTGTTGTACTTGGTTTTGGTATTAATAGATTTATATCATCGCCTGCGAGTGCTCTTGATAAAGCAAATTTCTGTTGTAGACAGTGATATTGCAAAAGATTAATAATCAATTAACGGCTCTTAGCAGTAGTAATATAAAAAGATCAGCAGGAGGCTGTAAGTAGTGTCAGGTGCGGACCTTTCTCGTGTAAAAGATGACAGCATATATAAAGAAGTTTTTAACGGATGCTTTACATGGTCTACATATGAGGAATATAAAAATGCAAGAGAGTCTGTTGCATCTACTTATAAGATACCGCTTGAGTCTGACTTTAAAAATTTTGTTCCTGATGTACCAAACACTGTAAACGGTGGTGTTAATATTAATTTGATTGATACGACAGGTCTTAATTTAGCGTATGATAACGTCAAAAGATAACTTTAGTATCTGTAACAGATAATACTTACACATATATGGTAGAATTAGTGTTGTAAGTAAAGATAATGTGAGTAGTACAAGTAACTCAGAAAGTGTTGCGTTGATGCTTTCTATTCCGGCAACAAGAGATAAGGTAGTGTTAACTATGTTTCAAAAAGTTGAAAGTTAAGTTTAGCAAGCCTAAGTTATCTCGTGAGGAGCGTATACTTAGCTTAAGTCTGATTTTTAAGGCATCACTAAAGGATACTTTGAGCTTATTTTTAAGAGTATTTTTGCAATAGCATTTACATTTCTTTATGTTATTTTGGGTGTATTTGTTGTCAGATTTTTTTAATACCACTTAGTATAATGACTGTATATTATTCAGTGGTACATTTATTCACATCAGATATAATGGTATTAACATATCTTGTGTTACCTGCTTTATTTATTGTTATAGTGTATAGTGCTGTGTTTGTTATATTTGCTTACAAGTTCACGAGGTATGTATATATTAAATTATTTAAGAGGTGTGCGAATGAGTAATGTTTTAAAAAGGTGTAAAGTTTGACAGCAACATTGATTGGTATAAAAACAATCCAAGATACAATGTTATTGAGAGCACAAAGTTTTGTAATGTTGGTGTATTACCAAAGCAAGCTGTTGTTACAGATAAGATCAATGTGCTTTTCTAAATCAATAAGGCATATGCCTTACTTTAAGATAGCAGGATATATAGACGGTATATCTGATGGTGATGATTACATTAAGCTTGACGGCTTTTAATCATATATACTTTAACGCAATGTATGAGTTTAGCAATGAAGAGCTTAAAAGCTTAGTTGATAGTGGTTTTTATCATAATGATATATCTACAGTATCTGATTTTTTCAATGAATCGACAAGACTTGTTGTGCCACTTAAGATGAATTTTGCAAGTGTATATGATAATGATAAATATCAATTTACATATGTCGGTCTTGATCCGAGCAATTATACATCAGGGCATATAGTTCTTGATATGAACAGTTTAGGGCAGTCACTTATACAGTATATGGCTATTGAAATGGCTGAACATAAGACAATCGTTGTTGATAGAGGATTGTCACAATCTAACGGTGTGGTTTTAAGTGATGAACTTATTAATGCTAACAAGGATTTGAAGTTACTTCTTGAGAGTGTGTCAGGTATCAATACTGATGTTACTGCATCATTTGGTGAAGGTGCTGATATATCATCACTGCTTGATATATTTAATAACGGTGATACGGCAGATGCAGGTAGGGAAGATGATAAGGATAGCAAAGGAAACAAAGATGATATTACAAAGATTGCAGATGGTAAAGTTAGTGATAATACTCATAGTGTTACTGCCGATAATGATATTCACGCAGATAGTAGCTCTGATATTAAGGTTGAATCAGATAAAGATATTGTAGATGGTGCAGATATTAATTCTTTGTTAGGTTTGTTTGGTGATGATACAGATGTAAATGAGAAAAAGGATAAGACTGATCCACCGCAGGACGCTTATCTTTATGACAAAGATAGGGTTATTGGCAAGGATATACCTGATTATGATAAGGCTGTACTTAGCATTTATCAAAATATTTTCGGTGATGAAGATATATCAGGTACGTTTGCAGATGATAAAGCAAGAGAATTATCATGAGTTTAAAAAAGAGTATTGTTGTTAGGTCTGAGTATACAATTCATGATGCGTCTACAGGTAAAGGTAGTAGAGGTTCAAGTATTAACAATTTTTGTATACGATTATATGGCTAGAAAGGGTTCTAGTGATGTAATTTATCCGCTACCTGAGGATGTTATCCAGGATTATCCTAATGATGTTAATAGTACTACAGAGTATGAAGATGATGATATGGGTATGGATGCATATGTAAATCGTTATATGGCAAGAGAATCTGCTGTAGAAAAGATACGAAAAGATACTGATGATGAAAAAATGTTTTATAGTGTTGACAATGCCGACGGTGTTGCTTTTTAGCAATGATAACATCAGTTTAAGTGATGCTCAGTTAAAAAAACTTGCAGATGATATACAAACTGCGTTTTTAAAAAGGTAAAACTGTAAAAAAAGACTGTTATATCATTTGATGAAGATTATTTAAAATCAATGGGTGTTGTTGATAAGGACTTGGTTATTAATGAGCGAGGTGATTACAAGTCTGCTTATGATCAAGCAAAGCTTAGATGTGCAATCACACATGGTATGAACAGATTTGTAGGTAAGAACAAAACAACAAAGTGGGTTGCGGTTATTCAAAATGATACTAAGCATTTACATTGTCATCTCTGTATCGTTGATACCGGAAAAGGTATTATTATGGAAGATGGTACTCAAAAGGGTAAAATATCTCAAAAGGATATAAGTCTTATAAGACGTGGTATTGATGCATTTTTAGATGAAAAGCAAACCGTAGCTACACTTACGGCTGATATCCAGGCTGATACAATGCAGATAAAAAGCCTTGTTGTTAATGCACTTTTAAAAAACGACAATGAAAAGCTTGAGGACTTTAAGAGCAAAGTTTTTTTGGAAAGTTTGATGTGTTTGCTACCAAAAAATAAGGCGAAGTGGTCTGCTAACTCAAATTCAAAGGAAATGCGAAAGGCGAATCTTTTAGTAGGTGATGCTGTTGATAAGGTATTACAATCGAGTGAGAAATACAGAGTACTTTTATCTAAGCTTGACGCATATGGTGAGTATAGGAGAGAAGCTGAGGATTTAGATGATGATATGGTTATGTCACTTAAGAAATCAGGTATAGCAAAGATTAAGACAAAATGTATTAACAGTGTATATACAGAATGTAAGGCGATGCTTAAAAAAATGCCAAGAGTGTTACGCCAACTGATTTTTATAAAGACTTTAGCTAGTGATAATATCGCACTTCGTACTGAAACAGAGATAAATATTATGAACTTGCGAGTCTTTTTAGGATAAGTATAAGAAAGACTTAGATAAGTTTTTATAAATTAAAAGCAAGCCAATATACTTAATAATCTTGAAGATACACCTTTCGGCGAGTATGTAACATTTGAGTATACTTTTGCTAAAATGCTTTTAAGTAAATACAATCGCTTTATATCACCGCTTCTTAGCAGCAATTATCTTAGTATGTATGAGAGAATGTTAACAACTGACGATGATTTAGAGAGAGACTATTTAATGGCGAATCTTGCTTTTTAAGTTTGTTGGAGGTAAGTTTGTAAAGGGATATGAAAAGCCATTATCTGAGGTTAGGTTTTTGGACTTATATAAATTAACTCTTGATTTTTGCCTTGATACCGCTTGAAGATTTATCAAAGTTTGGTGAAGTAAGTATGATGCGATATAATTTTGTACAGTAATTCATGCGATTACTTTAGGCGAACAAGGTCGGATATGGACCTGTATGCTTAATACAGATGTTATTGAAATGTATAATTACTTTAAGAATATCAATGATAAAAAGAGTGGTGGTAGTAACTTAGGGTATGGAGAGAAGTTTAATGTAGATAGTATACAAATACCTGATGTTAAACTTGATGACATTACAAAGAATAATCTTGATAATGATTTAGAATAGGAGGATTGTCGGTGGCAGGTATTAGATTATTACAACCTGTGAAGGAGAAAAAGATTGATACCGGTACTATCAATAATGAAAAGTTTAAAATACTTGATGAATTTAATGATAGGTATCCGCTTATATCAATGTATACTACAAGAATAGATGCTTTTTAGAGAGGATTATGTAGGTAGAGATGAACTTATAAAGCAGGTTTTATCTACTTTTATGAGAGAAGAAAAATCAAATGTATTGGTTTTAGGTGAAGCCGGTTCAGGTAAGACGACTTTAGTTAGAGCGTTGGCAAAGCTTGATACTGAGCGTATATATTTTGGAAGTTGATTTACCTAAGATACAAGCAAACACAACAAATATGGATGCTGTTAGTGGTCAGATTAAAGAGCTTGCAACACAAGTTGGTAACTTTTGTATGGCTACAAAGATATCTATTGTACTTTTTCGATGAGTTTCATCAGTTTGCCAATATGGAAGCGTTCAAACCGTTTCTTGCGCTTTCAGGCGAGAGGAATGTAAGAATTATAAGTGCTACAACAAGGCGAGAGTTTGATATGTATGTAGCAAAGAATGAAGCGTTGGTTGAGAGAATGTTTATATTATCACTTCCGATTGCTAATCGTAAAGAAGTGCTTTTCAATTTTAGATAATTTTTAGGAAAAAGAGCATTGTCGGATGTAAATGTTGATATTAGTGTATATGATCAGATATATGAACTATCTGAGAGATATATATTTGGTGCACAACCTAGAAAGTCAAAGGATTTACTTGATCAGATGATAGGGTATTTACAGATATACAAATGAGCCGATAAGCGTTTCAATGCTTAAAGATGTACTTATGTATTCAAGAGGTATTGAGGTTGATTTTAAGGTTGATCCCACTTCTATTAAAACTGAGATTGATTCTAAGGTTTATGACCAGGATTATGCATCAAGTTGTTTGCAGGATTGTTTGCAAGCGTCTATAATGGGACTTAGTGATCCTGATAAACCTAAAGGTATCTTTTTATTTGCAGGCAGTACAGGTTCCGGTAAGACGGAGATGGCAAAACAAATAGCAAGACTTTGTCTTGGTGATGCAGGTAAGCTTATTACTATCAATATGACTAACTACTCAAGTGCAGAGTCAGCATTTTCACTTAGAGAAAAGATTACATATGAGATTTATAATCACCCAAACTCAGTACTTCTTATAGATGAGATTGAAAAAGGTGATGCTGAGTGTGTAAGACTTTTCTTGCCTGTACTTGACGAAGCTAAACTTGAAAAGCCAGTTGTTGGTGGTGGCGGTTCTTTTGAACAAACGGTATCGTTTTAAAAATGCTTATATTGTATTTACTACCAATGCTGGTAGCGAGATTATTACAAAATCTAATGACGTGTATGCAGGTAGTGATAGAAATGCGAATGTGTATAACTTACGAACTCAGATTAAAGCGTCACTTGAAAAAACTACAGGTGTCGGCAAGTTCCCACCTGAGCTTTTAGGTAGAATAGGTATTGATAACATCATACCGTTTAAGGCAATATCACATGCAACAGCAAGGAAGATTTACGAGAGCTTATTTAAAAGCTTTGAGTGATACCATCAAACTTAAATTTGGTATTGAACTTAAGTTTGATAATGAAGAGGATATTTATACGTATCTTGTAAATGACAGATTTAAGCTTGACGCATCTATGGGTGGTGCGAGACAAGTTAAGACGGTATTTGATTCTGAAGTTGTATCAGCTGTAGCAAAGACACTCGGTAGTGTATCGGATTTAAGTGTTTATAATGCAGTTGAAATATCAGTACCTAAGAGTGTTATCTCGTATACGGATAAAAACGATAGTTAATGTTTTCACATAAGCAATTACATGTCGTTTGGCTAAACTTAGTTATAAATAATTACAAAAAGATTACTTAAATAAAAGAAAAGAGATGCTGTAAAAACACCAAAGTAATCATAAGAAGAGCGGTAATAAAGTATGGGATTTAGCGTTGGATTTTTTAAAAATCTAAAAAGGACAAGGGTGACAATGGGAAAGCTCAAAGCAAAAGAAAGGTTAAGAAGTTAAGTTCAAAACCTGTACAGCTATCCAACATTATACTGGAAGCAAATCTTGATGCTAAGTATGATGTTGGTGAGTCGGATAGTTTCATAAGAACACAATATGACGGTCAACCTGCTATTTTGGTATGGCACTCGTTTATTGATTCAATAGGCGGTTTTTCATCAAGTACAAGAGGTGACGAAGATAAAGGTTCTATTATTGAGTATATCAATGCCGATGTTATACATCATATAACATCAAAAGAGATACTTAATAAGAATGTTATTATATTTCTTCCTACTAGAGATACACTTGATGAAATGGGAGAGTATACATCACTCTTTGGTAGTGAATCGGCACTGTATCATATAGGTATATATTAAAAAGACGGATTTAAGTATGTTGACACCGGAAAGATAGTTGCTTTTTGGTGATGTTATAAGTGTTATGGAAGATGTTCTACTTTTGAGGAAGTACTGCCTAATGCTAAACTTGATAAAAAGCATAGCCTTATTTATGATTTACCTGATATGTTGCTTTGACGGTGAGACTGTAGATGGGGAGAATAAAAACAGTACATCTGCGTCTCGATGAAGATAAGGATAGTGATGATAAAATCAAAGAGTACGGATAAAAAGAAGAGTGTAAAGGAAGATAAGCAAAACAAAAAGCTGGTAAAAAGAAGTCTGGTGGTTTCTTTGGTTTTTGGCAAAAAGGCTCAAAAAGAAGATGATGATATTGATGATAAGGATGTCAAAGATGGAGATGATGCTGATACACCTGAGATAATTGACGGTGATAATGACGATGACGGTTTTGATATTCCTATACCTGATGATGGTGGTGATAGTCAGCCTGAATCTGAGCCTGTAAAATATGCAAATCCCTGCTGATGCTGATATTAAGGGTGATGGTGGTTTAGTACCTGATACTCCACCAAGTGAACCTAGTGATGATGGTGGTTTGGACGGTGATGGTCATATTGTTGATCCTATTCATACACCTATCAATCCATCTGCCGATAACACACCGAGCCTATTGTGTTTAAGCCTGTAGTTAATTTTTACAGATGATAAACCATATTGATATTGACGGTGAGAAGTTTGTAAAGAGTCTTATATTGACAACTCAGAGTTTTATGCTGTAGATAATGACCTAAGAATTAAAGTTAATACACGTAATATGTTTAACGAGAGGTATCAGTCTCAGAACCCAGACTTTTTAATTACGAGGATATTCTATGATTATACTGGAGAGGTAACGATTGGTTTTGCCAAGTCGGTATCCTTTGATGTGTCTAATAAGTAACAATGACTTTGTTGAGAGACAGGAGAAGTTTAAAAATTCACTTTATACTGAGTTTAGGCATCAGTAGATAAGACATTATCTATTATTTCAAGTCTTTATAGTATCACAACAACTGATACAAGTTATGGTAAGGCTATTGCATCTATTAATGCAAGTAAGCAAGATGCGACAAAGAATTTATCTCAGTACGTAGATGAAAACAAAGGCTACCATACAAAAAGACTTATGATGAAGAACGTAGCAGATGGGTTATGGCTCAGGTTAAGATACTTGAGGGACAGTATGATGATACACACGGATTTGAGCTTGATAACAAGCTCAAGTGTATAGACTGATATCGAAAGACAGATTAATGTAACTTTCGATAGTAAGCTTTAATGGAGATTAAAGAGAACAGATTTGTTGAAGCACAAAGAGCATTTAGTGCTGAACTTATTAAGGTATATGATAAATTTGAGAATAAATACAATGATTTTTACTTGCTGAGACTGCAAAGTTCGAGGAAGTAAAGAGCAAAAATATCAAATTATATTAATGAAAATAAAGTTGTTGCATATGATAATCTCCAACAGCTTAAGTTAAAGCTTGAAACAGATAAGCGTTTTGAAGAAGAAACTGCAAGACATGAATCTATGATGACAGATGAGATACATTCAACGCTGAGAAGGAGAATTTAAGTGTAAAACTTAATGCAAAGCAGGAAGATATCGAGAGAATAACTATGGATCATCAAAATGAATTAAAAACGTTACTGGATGAGAACAAGGTCAAGGTTGATACGATTGAAGCAAGTTACAGAGATAAGATTAGTTCTATTGAAGCTGGATATGAGGATAAGATTGAGAGAGATAGGGCTAGACATAACGAGGAGATTAGAAGTTACAAAGAACAGGTTGAGTCACTTTAAGACATCTGTTGATACAGTTAATGCCGGTTTCTCTTCATTTGATGTTAGAACAAGAGGTATTGATAGAATCACAGACAAGAATGATATAACTGTAGCTGTTGCAATAGTTGTTGCTGTTGCAGGTTTCTTTGTAGGAAATACTATGGTATAAAAACGACTATTGAGGAAATGAATACTTATAACAATAGTGCTAATTTAGTTCCGGGTGAGAATAATAATCTTAACAAAGGAGTTAGATAATGGCTAAGAATGATAGAGATGTTTATAAAGAGATGCAATCGGTCGGTATTGACCATAATGCTAGATTTAGAGACGTATATAACACACAACAGGTTACTCGTTCAGAGTTAAAACCTCGTGCTACCAAAAATCAGAATTTGTATTAGCGCCATAGTAATGGCAACCATGTATAGTAGTTGCATACTTTGCAATCAGTAGTTTTTCGGCATCAATATTTTCAATAAGTAATAACAATCAAATAGCTAAGTATAAACACTTGCTTATGGCTCTTGATACTGATAACGCCAAACAAGACGGTTATTTTATTGATTATGAGGGTAATGTTATTGCTTACGTAAAGGATAGTGGTGGAGTGTATTATCAATATACTACACCTGAAAAGGCCGATGAATCGCAAAGTTACACATCTATATCTGATGTGCCTGTTCCTGATTGGTATGATGAAGTTTATACCAAAAGATGAAGGATAAAGAAAATTATATCAATCAGGGTTACACACCTGATGTTGTAAGAAAGAATGTAAAGAAATACTTAGGACAGGCTGATTATAAGTATAGAATATTACACCCTAGTTTAGTAGTTTATATTTGTACTCTTTGTAACTTATATAGCAGGGACATTTGCTTTTATACGGTATTTTTGTATTAAACCTAAGCGAGAGAATTTGTTATCTGATACAGGTGATTTAAACCAGTATACTAACGATCAACACATACAGACACCGCTTGAACTTTTTAGAAAATCCGTCATTTGATTTTAGTACCGGATGCAGATGAGCATCATAACTCATAGAGTTTCGAGGCATTGTTGCACATGTAATGCTTAACAAATGACGGTGTTAAACACAGTTGACGGTGTGCCGTTTTTGATAAAGAGTTTTGGAGAAAGGTTAGTTTTGACTCTGCTGATGTAATACCTGAAAGACGTAAATGGTTTCTCACCTAAAAAGATTAAGTATAATCCTAATAATAAATCAAGGGATAGACGAAGTCCCGTAAGGATAAGAATGGTAATAAACTAAAAGCCATATGATACACTTGCAGACCTTATAAATGCAGAGTGGTATGTACCTGATTATGAACCTCAATTACTCGGTGGTGCATATATAGTTGATACGAGACCTATAAATACACTTGTAGTTGCAATGACGAGGGCAGGAAAAGTACCAGACATATATAGAAGCATTATTTGATTGTAAATCAAGACAGGATATAAAAAGAATAATATTGATTGGTAATGATCCCAAAGGTGAGCTTGCTATTAAGATGTATGATAGACTTACAGCGAGGGGTTATCTCATACAGCAGTTTAACTTACGAAGTACCTATGAAAACTAATATTTATAATCCGCTTGGACTTATTGCAGATATGGTTAGAAATGGTGATTCATCAAGTGCGAGTGAAGCTATGACTACACTAACTGAGGTATTCTTCCCAACAGAGGGTGCACAAGATCCAATGTGTACTTAATGCACGCAAAAATGCAACAAAGAGATCGGCATATGGTCTTATAGATTATTACACCGAGGAAGAGGAAGAACTTAGGACATTGGCTGTTAATGAGAAGTGGAGTGCTAAAAAGCTTGATAGAGAAGTAAATCTTCTTTGGTCAAAAGGTAGTATGTATAACTCTTACAAGTACTTTGTAGAGCTTAGTTCACGAAAGGTAAAAACCCATAAATAAAAGTTAAAGAGTTAATGAAAGCTCGTGAGGAGGGTACGGGTGAATGGGCAGGTTTTACCTAATGATGAAGTTATGGCTAGACAGAAACAGGCAGCGTTACAAAGTGATAAGATTTTTAATGGCGGACCTGAGACAGATATGCTTACTGCATATGCTAGAGCTACTGCACTTTTACCTAAGAATGGTATTCGTACATTGATGATAGATGCTCATGCGTCACTTGATGCGATGAGTGGTAGTGAAAAGACGATAAGCTCCGTATATGGTATTGCTATTACAGCATTGTCTTACTTTGCAGATCCGACAATCATCAGACTTACATCCGGACCGCCTAGTGAAAATTTTGATGTAAATGCAGTTGCGTTCCCTAGAATGTTTGGTTTTATGCTTAATAGGGAGTATATGAGAGCTAAAAAACTTTTGGGACTTGGAGTTAAGTTTACAGGTTATGCTGATAAAGACTTTAGTATACCGCTTGGTGATAAATATGATCATGATGATACTGTTACTGAAACAGGTTGGTGTAATTGTTTCTTTAGTGGTGTATTTAAGGAAGATGTAGTGTATTATAAGGCACAAATATTTAACAGGCGAACAGGTTATTCTGTTAAGAGTTTTTATTTTAGACTTACCAAGAAATGTATGGCAACTCTTAGTGGCACATCTTATTTTCTTGATCCGGTACTCAATGAGAGAATACCTTAAAGGGCTTATCGTTGAGGAAATTCACAAAGATGATAACGGTAACGTATTTGAAGCAAATTCTACATTTGTGTTTGAGACTGTTGTTTGGGATAGTAAGGAGAAGAAGTGTGTTAAGTCTGTTGTTAAGTTGCCTGCTATTGAAAGAACAAAGTCAACATACATTGAGAAACCGATGGCTGTATTTCTCATCACACCTCCTGATAAGACTAAGTATACCAAGCTTTTGCTTATATTTATGTCGCAGATTACAAAACGCAACATTTAAGTATACATATATAACAAAGGCAAATCAAAAGCCGATTGTCGGTCTTGATTTCATTATAGATGAAGCAGGTAACTTAAAGTCTGAGGGACAAGGTATTAATAATCTTACAACGCTTTTATCAATCGCACTTGCTCAGGAAATACAATATACCCTTATATTCCAAACAATGCAGCAGGTTAAGGATGTTTACGGTGATACATCAGATCAAACAATACAGGGTAATACCAATAATATGATTTATATTAAGTCTACAAGTAATGAGCTTATCGAGTATTTTGTGAAGATGTCAGGTATTGTGCATAGACTTAGAAAAGACAGTAGAAGTGTGCAGGAGAATGTAAACAACCCTATTTTGAAAAATGCCGCAAGTGTTAATACTGCATTAGTGTTAAGAGGAAACAGCACTTTCGTATAATGATTTTGCTACAATACTAAGGCTAATATGATTGTATTATCTGCAGGTGAGCCGGTTATATGGTGTAGAAATGAAATGGCAATGCCATATGCATATGCGTTACATGAGCATGTACCTACTTATACAGATACACCTTATAAAATGCAGACATTACCTACATTATCAAATGCAATGTATTTTGATGCAGATACAGCTATGCCAAACTTCTTTGATATGTATGAGAAGCGTATGGCTCAGGCTTTGCTTGCTATTGAGGTTATGGAAGATGTACAAAAAACAGGTGGGTATAGTGACTATGATATACTTAAAAAAGATAAAAACCTTTATGCAAAGGATATTATGCGAATTGTAAATCAAAGGCTTGCAGATGCTAAATCATCTAATAACAATCCGCTAGGTGTTAACCCTGATTATGAGTATGATCCTGAGATAGATAAAGCTAAAAGCTCGCACTAAACAAAGGGCAAAGGCTAATTCAAACCCAAGCATGTTTGGTGGAGTTATCGGAGAAGGTGAACTTATTGATGAATCAGGTAAGTCACGATTGGATAATGTATATTACAACGATGTATTTAAGGCATTTACGAGTGAGTATATTGAGAAATTGTGCGAGCTTAAGAGGAAAGTTGATGGTACTATGATACAGTATTTTTAGACGAGGTAATGATAGTAGCACTTTTGGCAGGTACCGGCTGTACATATGCAGGTGTTGTAATTGCTGAGGGTGATGTTCTTATGACGAGAAGTGTTGGCTCTGATGTTACACTTAATGATAAGTTTTGGTATTATATCTTTGGAGTACGGGACTTAATGAAGCATTTGGTGGAGAGTTGCTTACAGGTCTTAAGAGTATTGCAAACAGGTAAAGAATACAAAACGAAGATTAATTTAGTAGAGCAGACTAAAACAGTCTGCTCTTTCTTTTATACTTTCTTTATAATCTTTATAGTCTTTTTATTGGTGTTTTTAGATTATATAGTGTATGATTTAAGTATAAAATACATATTATAAAAAGGAGCTGGTTACTGAGTATGTATATACAGTATATATAAAGGTAAAATTTGCAGAGGTTGCAATATGCTAGGACAGGTCACATAGAGAAACAAAATATGACCTTTAAGATTGAAGATATTATGTGATGCATACAGTATCTGATTTGTGCAATGTGAAATGCGATTTAACATATGACAGTATTTATAGATTAGGTACTCACTTTTTATTTAGTTGGCTTGCACATGCTATGTTTGATATATGTAGCAATGAAGTTAATAGTCTTGTAGATGTCAATTTGAATAAGGTTTTAAATTTTACAGGAACAAAAGACAAATACTCATGCATGAAATGAGAGCAAGGTTTAACAGTTTGAATAATGAGAGTCTTGATCTTATTTGGTCACAATACAATATGGTGAGTATGTATAAGTTTTTAGATGTTTTAACGAAGTTTGATTTTTCGGAGTTTGACTTTTCGGGGTTTGATGATACTTTCAGAGTTAAGTGCAATATGATTGCTTTGCAGGATTGGGGCGGATAAAAATAGCATCATTTGTAAGCGGTGAGAAAAAGATGACTAATATAGATAAATACATGCTATATCTATTGCAGACAAGGGGTATTGACAATGTAGATACTTTTTTCCTATATTCATATAGAGCTGTATGTGGCTGTGGTTTATTTGACGGTCATTATGTATTTGACTTACATGTGGGTATTCTTTAACCATGTTATCTAATTCATGCTACGTATGAAGAGCATGTAAATGTACTTGAAACCGGTGAACCGTATTTTAGTGAGGATCGTATTGTACTGAATTATAAAGGGTATTACTTTATTAGGAGATTATAAAGGAAAGAGAGGATATACGCATGGACAAAAGATAAAATCATTGTAATTGAGTTAAAGCATAGACCTAAAACGCAATTACCTTGTTTTTTGGATAGTCAGTATTTAGCAGATAAAGCTAAGAATCAAAAGATAGTCAAGGATAAGACACGAGCCGGATGTTTTTAGGAGAGGTGGCTTGTATGGGGATGATGATTTTATAGATGAATTTAGATGACTTTCGTGATGAATATGATTATCTTAATCCGTGATTAAGTGAATTTTTACGAGATAAAATGAACTTATATTACCTGAGAAGATTAAGGTTACAGAGGTTATACAACAGTTACCTGATGACTTGAATCGCAAGAAGTAAAAAGTTACATGATTTTGAGTAAATATACAAGGCTTTGTTGTTTACAAAGCCTTGTTATTATAAGTTATATCTCATGTTGAGATAAGTTTATCTCAAAAGTATATTTTTATGTAAAACCCATCGGCAGGATGGGGTGAAAGGAGCTAATATTATGTGATTATAAGGAGAGCATTAGGTAGTAATGCGGAGTTTAATGAAACACTGAAAGCATCTCAGAATGAGGAACTTTTCACATCAGGTACAGCGTTTACATACGCAGGTATGGGTGCAATTAAGAGTCCTGCAGATTTAAAAGACAGAGAGGTACTTGCTGTTCTTAGAGGAAATGCGGACACATATCTTTTAGGTGTCAATGTTGATAAGGAGGGCAGACCTTCTGATAAGTACACCGATATAGCACCATGGCCAATGTATCTTACAAACCAGAATAATCCTGATAAGAAGTCACATTGGGTTATCAATGGTGGTGTGGATCTTCAGATGAGAGCATCTAAGTTGCCTGAGAGTTATCTTGATGATATTAAGAGAGTTAACATTCACTTAAACAGAAATCCTGCAAAAGATGCTTACGGTAATTATACCAATAGCACAAACAGAGTAAATGGTTTTGAGAATGGTAGCGACAACATTGTATCTGAGAAGATGGGTAATAAAGATGCAGCTTTAAGAAGTCATTTGTAACTCAGATGTATAACCTTGTAATGCAGGATCTTTAAGGATGGTACAGGTGAAAGTTATGCAGTACAATAAGAGTGTTGATGCCGCAACAGGCGAGACAACTTATGCAGCATATGACAGAAATCAGCTTGATGCTAACGGTAAGCCGCTTAAGGTAATGCTTACTCAGTCTGAGCTTGATGCTTATGAGAATAAGGTAAATGCATTATTTGAAGCAAGAGCAACAAATGATAAGGCCACTACAGCAAAACTTCAAAAAGAGCTGTTAGATATGCCAAAGCCTGACATACAGTTGTATGTTCCGTTGCAGGGTGACATGGTTCTCGGTGTGGATACTTTTGCTAAGAACTCAAGTAGCGAGTATGCTAAGTATAAGAATGATCCGAACCATTTTGTTGATCAGGCTGCTGCTAAGGCGGGTTCAGGTAACCCATCTAAGTACACAATACTTAGACCACAAACAATGCGTCTCGGTGAAGCTGTTACTGATGAAGAGGTTGAGTTGCAGAATAAGTACGCTTACATTAAGAGCGAGGTTAGAGCACTTTGGTGCTGAAGCTGAGTCAACTGTAGCTACTGAAACAAAGGAGAGTGCTCGCACCTAAGAGAGGTAAAGGAGCTAGGCTAAAGTTACTGAAGGATTTTAATCTTCCGACTGTTGGATGAAGCTGTTGCTGATGGTAATGAACTCGAAGCATAATAATATGTTTGAGTTTCGGAGGAGGGCGTTGGTAAAACGTCCTCATTTTATATAGGAAAGGATTAAAAATGTTATCAGGAAGAGAAAAAGGCAATCCTTACCTGATATTATCGACTGTTTGATTGGTAGTATCACAAAAGAAGTGTTAAAAACAGATTTAACTGTGACTAAGCAAAAAGGCTGTTTTGATGAATATATGAAAGGCTTTTAAGGACAATTATATACTTAATAGAAATGAGCCTCACACATCGTTAGTAAAATGCACTCACCAAGGTTGTTAGCGATAATAACCTTGATATAGATGTGGAAGCTGAATGTGCTGACGCAATTTATATTAAAGATTATAAGACAAGGACAATGCTTTATCAATTTAGCAGGTGGTAATTTGTATATACCACCGTTTTTAGATGAGTTTTATAACAGGTCATTTGCTATTAAAAACTGTAGTGGTTTGTATCAGTTACCAATTAGTTATGATGGTACTACAACAAAACAGTTAAAGGCTGACACCTCAAGATTATTGTCATTTAATCGATACTTAAATTTCGCATTAAAGATACACAAGGGCGTTTGGAGCTATGTTACTCTAATACTAAGCTCGATAGAGCTGGTGTATCGGAGTTATATAAGTATTTAAGTACTACTGATATGCTCAAAGTTGAACGTGCTTTTTATGAATAATCCTGATATTAGGTCTGGAGTACACTTGACTCAATAAGGATGTATCGCTTGGTATATTAAAAACTGACTCAGGGAAGGAAGGCTTTGATTATCATATAAAGCTTTGGTGGTACAGGTATTAAAGGTCATGCCTTGATATAGATATAGTGCTTTGATGATAACGGTATTACTATACTCTATATATAAGTTTAACAATGGCGATTCTAATACTTTACAGTAATTATGTATTTGATTCAAAATAAGCTTTATAGGTATTCCACTAGTTCACTTAAAGTGTAGTAGGGTTAAAGATTATATTAATCCCTGATGTTGATGATATGATGGATTTAATTTATTATGCACTTGGAAAGGATATTACTACAAGAAACGGTGAAGGTTTAATAAGTATATGAAAGAACCATCAGGTAGGTATACACTAGCTGACAAAAGAAGTTAATACATCATATGTTAATTCAATAGACGGAACAACTATTGCTCTTAGGGATTTAGATGATTCAAACAGTGGTGCATTGACGATAATGACAAGTGTTATGTCAAAGAGTGCTACGGTTAATTTTGACAGATTTGAACTTGAAAAACAGGTTGAAAATGCTAAAGTCAATATTACAAAACAGGTTTTGATTATTGGCTTACAGGTGCGTTTTCAGATGATAAGTTTATTGTGAGTTTACAGCAGAAGATGATTGACAGCAATCTTTCATATGACAGTGTGCTTGAAATTGTGTCTGAAAAAATAGGCAATTATACGCCTGGTGAGAGTGAGCCGTCACTTGATCCGATATTATTATGTAAGTACATGAACGCTGATTTGATAACAGCAAAAACAGAGATGCATTAGTCAAGTTTTTTAAATCGGAACAAATTACAGGTACTAATCTTTTTTCAGATGATAAGTTTAGACTTAATGCGTTTAAGAATGACTTACTTAATTTTGATAGATTTCATGCAAGGTCACTTAGAGGTGCATCACCGTTTTGTACCGAAGGTAAAATGCACTTTGAGGAAAACTTTTAATACGACAGGGTATGATGTACTTTCAATGCGTATTGATGATAACGGTATAATTGAGTATAACCTTGTAAGAAGTATTACTCGAGATACTGACACTAAGAATAGTGCGCAATCAATTACAGGATATCTTGGTCAAATATTTGAGCCTGATAATTTAGGTGTTATAAAAGACAAAGTATGCTACAGATAACTATGTATATGTTCCGGGTTATGATATAAAGATACTTGCAAATAAGGACGGTGAGAATTTAGATCTTTATGATAGGCTTAGGCTTTTCCGTTATAAGCAAAGGTTATTTGATGCACTTAGATATAATGTAAGGAGTAATTTTTAGTGCTGCATCTGCTAAAAACAAGAAGATATTGATATGTCAACATCACTTAATAAGTTATATGGACATCTTTGATTCGGAAAGATATCCTGTGCTGACTTTTTAGATACTGCACTTAGTATAAGTGATGATGAAGAGTTTACTAAGGATCTTATTAAGACTATAGCATCGAGAGCATCATTCTCAAGCTTATAGCAAAAAGAATCAGGTGTCGTTCAAAATTACAGGGTGATCAGGATACATCTATACAAAAGAATGACAGACTGTTTAGCTATTTTGCTTTGACAGGTTTTAGGAATAGCGGGGTGTATAGGATACGGCAAGTGACGGTTATTTTGATCCGATAGCTACTGTTGCAGCATCATCTCTCAGTTAAGAGTTAGGTATCTTGTGGATTCTGCTAAAGTTGATGCTGACGGCAAGCTTGTAAGAGGTGATGTAAATGATAGAGTACCGTTACTCAAGCATCCTTATTTTAAGTATTTTGATTATGATACATTTGATAGAATACAAATGACCTTTAGTAACTTATTACAATCAGTTTGTGTTACAAAAGAGCCTGTAGGTATTGCTCAGATGTGTGCAGGTGGTTTTAATATGGATGACGGTATGGTTATTAGTAAGGACTTGCCAGAGAAGTATGCACTTACTGTTGACGGAGAGAGACGACCACTTAGCATTGGTGATAAAATATCGGACTTACATGGTAATAAGGGTGTAATATCACTTATTGTAGATAAGGACAGTGACATAGATGATAGTAGTATAAGGTCTGAGATAACTAAGATATTTAGGGATAATCCAGGACTTGATATTATGATGAGTCCATTCTCCCGTGTCACGACGTAATGCGGACTTGCACTGAGAGATAATGGCTAACGGTGTACATGAAGATATTGTTGTAAATGGTGATGTTAAGGTTGGTGCATTAGGTAAGGCGAGAGTTTTAATTACAGATAAGGTTATTGAGCATGCTGTTAATTTAGAAGATGGTAGAAACTCATCATCTCAGCTTGGTTGGGTACTTCGTGCAATGGGTGCAGGTGAGTTGTTCCATTCGTTTTATAATTACAATATAGGTGCGTTTGATTATGCGTCATATTTGTCTGTAATGGGACTTAGAATGGATATTAATAGTGACACTGAGAGGTTTGGTGATATTAGTAAGTATGGTGGGTTTAAACAGCCATATCAAGGTGATGTCATTGTAGGTGCTGATGCTAACAGTGGATATTATAGCTTTATGCCTAAGCCACGTTTTAGGTCAGAAGATGAGAACGGTAATCCTTTAAAAAAGGATGGTAAAGTTGTGTTTGATGCAGCAAAGGTTAGAGCTGATTTTGAGGAAGCTGTTAAAAATGGTTGCAAAGGTATTATTAGTACCGTCTTTGCTATAACTATGCCTGCAGGTGGTAAACTGTTACCGTCAAAGAAGTATAAAGGCTTTTATGAGTTACCTGTCTTAAAGTCAAATCTTATGAACAGTGTTACACTTGATGACGGTGTTATGTCTATGCATAGGTATATGAAGTATTACACTGATATTGCTGTAGAATCAGCAAGATGTATATGCTCAAAATAAAGGTTATGTATTCAGATATGATACTTCAGCAGGTGAGTTGACACAATCAGATATTGACGATTTATGCCGATGTTAAAAAACCGGAGTTTAAGTTACCTCAATTATAAAATGTTTGAAATGATGAGTTGGTTATCAGATATGATTTATTTTGACGATGAAAATAAAAGGTGATGATTTATAAGATTTTGGTGATATAAATTAGGTGGTAAGAATGATACTAATACTATAATGGTATCTGTAAGGTCAAAGATTGAAAGTAGCTACAGAAGCATTACACTTGGATATTCAGTAGATATTTTGATGCTAAACATAATGCGTAAAAGACGGTATTATGAAGAATACTGTTCGTGATTCGGCACAACGCTGGGTATCCCTGATCCGGAGCTTAGTCTTGATAAGGTTGCAGCATCACCAAAGATTGTCGAGGAGCTTAAACCAAATGAGGGCGACTTAAGTTATTAGATGGAGAGATCCGTTGCTTCTGCTAAAAGGTGGTTCAAGAGCTTTTGATATGTCTTTGGCTAATCCGGATATAGATTGTATGGCAACTGTCCTACATAGCACCATCGTATGAGGGTGACTTGATGGTGATAAGATAGCTATAGCTGAGACACAAATTATCTCTAAGGCTTTAGCAGTTGAAACAATATCTGGTAGAGCGAATATGCTTTGAAGACATCTCTGAAAAAGATGATGACGGCAAGTATGATTTGTATTATCAAAATGATCTCGATATTGCTGCTAAAGTGTACATAAGAACTGGAACTTGCAAAAGAAACTTAATGATATTAGGGATAAGGTTTATGCTGAGACATGCTGACGGTGAGTGTAAGTTAAACGATTGGCTTTTATTCTGATGATGCTGGACCGGTACGTATGTCAAAATATAGCCCACGGGTACGTTTTGTAGGTAAAGAGCCGTTTGGTGAATACTGATGGTCTTTATCGGTGAATGTCGTGTCATGAGTGTTGGTGTCAGCATCACTTAGCTCTGCGCAGATGTGAAATCACATATCCAGTCAGTATATGACGCACGATGTATCGAGACAGGTGCTAAGGGTAATGTGAAAAATTACGTGAGTGTCTGTGCCATCTTGGTAGTTAGTGACGGCAAAAGATAGTGGTAGATATTGACTCTCGATAATATTGTGGATCATGGTAGTTCGTTTAGAGAGAGAGAGCGTATGATACTAGCAGCTACAACGGTCAGACGACAATGGTAGGTTTATCAGGTAAGAGTATCACAAGTTGGTGCTGAAGCTGGAAAACACATAGATACACTTTAGTGCTACTTAAATGTTAATGCATCGGTTACACAATCTGCTGCCCAGGCTAAAAGGATGCTGATGAAGCTATGAGGAAAAGCACACATTGTACTTAATGTAATACCACATCCTTGATGGTGTTAGTTACAAAGGTGGGTGATAAGTGGCAACCTGTAGTTAATGAAGAAACAGGGATTTGAGTATTATGATACAGGCGATGAATGGATGTTATCGAAAAGAGTTTTACTTTGATAAAGAAGGTGTTATATTAAGGTTAATACAGATTGTTTTAAGTTACCGGCTCATTATATGGAGAATGTGTGTCGAGGATCCAAACTCAGATGATTGGGGTTATATAAGCTTGATAATACAAAAGGATTACGTAGTAATCTTTGACTTTTTAGCGTATGAAAAGAACTTCAATGCATTTTGTCGTAAGATAGATGGATTTAACTGCAAACGGCAAGAAAATTCTAACTTATTTGAGGATATGGAGGTATATAGACCCGATGGGCGTTTTATAGGACATAATATAGACAGAAGAAGATGGACCTGACAGACGTGTGTTTGAAGATAGTTACGCTAAGACTATTGATAAGTTTTTGTAAAAGCTATCAGTGATAGTTTTACAGGCGAAGAAGACAGCACAAGGATGATGGTAATGATTCGAGTAATTATTGAAAGTTTGAAAGAACTTATGAAAGTATAGAGTTCTCTTTTTATACGTATAGTTATACGCCGGGTATTTACCGACAAAGGATACTGACAAGGCTTATTTGTCGGCCGCACCCAAAATGAATATACTTTTTAGTTGTATAGCAAAAATAAGTAATATTGGAAATGTATTGTTAGTATTGTCTTTTGGCATCAGTATTTCTTATTGAATTGTGAATTTCTAAGAAATAGGAAGCGTTTAACAAATAAATTTTAGTTGTAAAGTTTTGCATATATAAAATTAAGAATAGTCTATTCACAGGTAAAACTGAATTAGTCCTTTGTCAGTGCCAGTAGTTTAAATACTGGATATACTGACACGTCATGTAACATGATACTGACAACACTGACATAAAAAATGGCTTTAAAATAAGGGTTTTTATACTTGTCAGTATAGTCAGTATAATATATATAATATGGCAACTAAAATTTTTATAACTATATATATTACTTATAATTCTTTAATTTTTCATTGTATTGCTGCAACTAATATTGTAAGTTAAAATAAAAAGTTTGTTTGCCACTGACATCACCACATACTGACATTTCGCTGTAATACAGGTTTTGTATGCACGTTATATGCATGGTCATTTTTAGTTTATGTACTAAAAAGGTATTTACAAAGTAATACGAATATATAATATGAATGTATTAAAGTATTTTATGTAGGAGAGATAATAATATGGAATTCATAGAAAAGAATAATAGTAACAGTATTTCAGATAGTTTTCAGATACAGATATCGGTGGTGCAATATCTATGTTATTTGGTCTAATTGTAAATGGATCAATTATTGCATTGGTTGCTTTTTGTTGCAGTATGCATGATGTTAGTTTAAAGTATAAACCTTTGTGTTGCAAGATGGTGTAAGTATAGATTTTTATGTTGCATCAGATAGTTTAGATAATGTTGAGCTAGTAGATTATGATTATTTAACAGGAAATGCTACATTTAAAACTGTATCAGGTGAAGATGTAATACAATTTGCTAATACAAAGGATTTTATGTTGCAAAAGCACCCACATTAAGATGTGGTAGAGGGATTTACTGATAGTGCGTTCTACCGACTTGATGAAAGTACAAAGGCTTTTATTAGTTATCTGATTAACAAGCAAATATACTGAGATCACATTAAAGTAGTTGATTATCATAGTGATACAGGAATACTCTTTATATACTGGCTAAATAATGATATAGCAACCTACATTAGTTGGTGGAACAGATGGTTTTATAGTAAGGATCCGCACTGTACAAAATACTAATGATAAAGACAGCGGTTCACGGTTCTTTTGGCTGTTGTTACTCGTTTGTCGAGTATGAGGGTTTGAGGTAGTTTCATATGGAAGTTGCATTGATAATCGCTGGTCAGATTTTAAAAGAGTCGTCGGATAGTAATGTAGATGGATAACTCTCGATAAGTTACAAAATGCTTATTTATATTTTGTATAGAGAGCATCTTCACAGAACAAAGACTCGTTATTTTTTGAAGGTTTTCTAATCTTTTGCGCCGATACACCGAGACTCTATGTCCGTTCATGTGTTTTGCTGATTATGTAAACGTGTATTAGATGACTTTCATTTAGGTAAACGGCAAGATGTGAATATATTGATCATCGGTCAGTAAAGAGATAATACTATCTTTTCGTATGTATATTTATATAAAGTGTTTGATAGTAAGCGACTTAGAGATTTTGTAAATGTTAAGAATGGTGCTTTAGATATAGCTAAGAGGATAAACAAATTATTTAAGGGATACCGATATATCACGAAGCATCACTATTAAATGGAGGGAGAATGAGTGTTTTATTAATAAAATAATATTATGGTGATAATATAAGTACTATTAGTTAAGTGATAATAGAGATTATGAAGATTGAATTTGTTTGGATTTGGTACTTTGCCTGGAAATAATACTTTAGGATGTTTTCTTGTTTTATTGTAGGTTTTATTATTTTTATGGTTAATAGACCCATTAAGATACTGTAGATCTTCAACGGAATTACATTTAAGGTTTATGTGGATGTCGGTACAGACTATACATTAGAAGGATAATGTACTTGATTATGATTATATAGCGGATGTAGCTACATTTAAGCTGGAAGATGGAAGTGCTAGTTTAAATACATTATCGTCACCAATAAACATAGCCAATGTTGGAGTACTAAAGCTGATTTATTACTGTGTGTTAGTGATGATATTAACGGAGTTCATTAAGTATTGTTATACCAACAAAATACATAATCAGATTGAGGTTTTAGGTTATTCTAGATACCAACAAGATGCTTAGTTATAAGGATTTATTTTGAGGAAGCAATTATTACCCTACTTTAGGTAATAATGGTTTTACTCAGTCAGGGTTTTGAAAGTTTGAAACCACAAGGCAAGAGCGGGAGTACCATCATTTTGAGGCAATATGTATTAATAGAGTCATCTTTTGATTTAGGATGGCTCTATTTTTTTATATTTATGTAAGTTGTTGTTTTAATATTTAAAAAAAAATGTATACTTATATTTGTAAAACCGTATTGTTTTATAAAATTTATAGAAAGGACTCAAAAGATTATGGTTAATTATAACCTATTGAAGATTCCAGCCATCATTGGTGATGATACCGGTACAGGGTACGCAGAGGAAATGACTATGCTCATCAATGTCAAAACAAATGTCATGCAGATGGTTGACCAGTATATGATTGCACTGTGTATAGCGGGGACTTCCAGCAGAGCTTAACACTGCAAAAAAGATGCTTGCGAATAAAACAAGCACACCCATCGCAGTAAGCTTGCAAATATTTGTGATAATTCTTAAGAACTTTTGAGAACAGGTAATAAAGTTCAAGATGTCACCATATGCTTCGTGAATGAACCCTGAAAGTCAGGTTGATTGGCCAGAAAAATGATAAGGGTTTTAGTTAAAATACTTGGATGAAGCACGAATGTAAAAAGTTACAGATGTTATGACTGATGTTTAGAGAAGATTATATCAGTGATAACATTGATTATTCGGCTTCCGCAGATGATGCATTACAGGGTGCGTTATCAAATTTAGTGATGTAGATCCGCATATCTGAGAGATTAACAGCTTTTTATTGATGATGTGTATGATGATGAAAAGGATCAAAGACGTTAGTTAAGAACTTAATCTTGATCTTAATGTTATAATCCTATGGTAAGAGGTTTGATGATAATTATTTAGGGTAATTATCGATATCGATGCTGTAGATGAATTATCTACAAATTCGTATTTTCAACGCTATCAAATAAAGATGTTGTTTTGATTGATAGAGATTGATGTTACCGGCAATGTGTCTGATGAAGCGTTTTTATCTTTTAGTAGCGACCAAAGTCACATCTTCAGGAGTTGGTGAACTCACTATGTACCCACATCTTATGGATAGTGCCTGTGTAGAGTTTTATTTCGCAAATAATGACGGTAAGATATATACTCTAGTAGTACTTGGAGCAGTTTTGATGCTATGGATTGATATAAGCAAAGTTGCAAGATGTATTCAAAAGGCAATGAAAGCGTTTGAAGCAAAGGTCAACTTTGGTGGCTATGATTAAGTGAATGGTATCATAAAGGAAGATGGTCTTAAGAATGAACGGTTTTAGCGGTCATAAGCAAAGACAGGGGTTTGAGAGACTCGATAGCTAAGACTGATGCTGGATAAAGTTACTGTTCAAATGATTAGAACGACACCATTTAAAAGCTACTGAGTTTGAGAATGAGTATTTGGATGTACCTGCCACTGATAAAGATATGTCATTAGGTAGCTTTGTTGACGGTGTTGCATCAATGATAAGTAATGCCGCAGGTAAAGTATTTGACAAGTTCTCAGATATTGTGTTTAAGGCTGATATGGCAAGATCGATTATGATAAAGCTGGAGCAGATACAAGTGAGGTAACAAATGAGCAGGCTTTGATGTTAACAACAAACCCATCATTGACGATAGTATTATTTCCGCAAAACTATTGATGAAGATAGTGTTAAAGATGGTGATGATATCAAGGATATAGGTGATACAGAAAACAGATGTTGGCAACGGCACAGATGAAGATAACGGTATTGAGAGTGATGTTACGGGCGCTACCCAAAACAGCTTGATAGTACAACTGTTATTGATATGTCAGATCACTTGATTTTGATACACCGATCTTGGTGACTATGATGATTTTGAACCATAGATAAGGAGGATAAAAAATGCCTGAAATAACAAAAGATAATAAAAGATCGGCTAGCTTGATAAAGAAAGACAAAATTTGATTTATATAAGTCTAAGTCTGACGTGTTTAGAATGTACCATCTAATACAAAGGTTTGTACAATTCAAATCGTTCTGTACAGGTAGGTAATTCTTACACGAAGTCGAGTGGAGAGCACTTTGAACTGTAAAGACAACAGGTAAACTCAGGTGTTAATGTTTTATGGTAATACAGCATTATTTGACACAACAACCTATGCGAAGAATTATTGATAAGATGGAGAATACGCCAGAAAGCATTGCGA